>PDWJ01000994.1_pt1 | contig 37633 bp, 24 predicted proteins | sample 1430881 | NCBI WGS metagenome assembly PDWJ01 (sample SAMN01162460, study PRJNA174530) | Oral metagenome, whole genome shotgun sequencing project. | biome: Marine environment; feature: Marine mammal; material: Swab sample of the gingival sulcus; isolation source: swab sample of gingival sulcus...
TTTTGAAATCATCACCAATAACAATCGTGTCTTCCTTCTTATCAACCTTCGAGTAGATTTCTTTCGATTTCTTTCGGGTCGATTTCGGTTTCTCAGGCTGAAGAATTCCATTGACATTTTCAATCTCACGCAATTTGGTGAGGTCGATTTTTCCCTTGGCGATTCTGAAGTACAATTCAGTTGCCGAAGGAACTTTGAAGTACCGCTCTAAAACAGAAATATTCTCGGAAACGTAGCGAAGGTTGTGCTGACGGAATTTTCGGTCTAGAATCTCCTTGCCGTCCATTGCGATTCGCTTCAATTCTTCATTCAGCGAAGACTTAATCTTTTGTCGAGCACGTGCCGTCACCACAAACTTCAACCATTCTTCATTTGGCTTCTGTTTCGATGATGTAATGATATCCACCTGATCACCACTTTGCAACTGATAACTTAGCGGCACCAAGCGATTGTTCACTTTCGCACCGATACATGTATCTCCAATTTGCGTGTGGATATCGTAGGCGAAATCCAAGATGGTTGCTCCCGTTGGAAGGACGCGCAAATCTCCTTTTGGCGTAAAAATGTAAATCTCATCATTGAACAAGTTCAATTTGAACTCTTCGATGAAATCCATTGCATTGGCATCAGGATTCGATAATAAGTCTCGAATTTCTCCGATCCAACGGTCGAACTTCGTTTCGTTCGTTTTAGATTCTTTGTATTTGTAGTGCGCTGCAAGTCCTTTTTCCGCAATTTCATCCATTCGTTTCGAACGAATTTGCACCTCTACCCATTTTCCAGAGTTCGACATCACCGTTGTATGCAAGGACTCGTATCCGTTTGCACGCGGTGTTGAAATCCAATCCCTCAAACGATCAGGACTTGGTTGATAGAAATCGGTTACGATACTATACACACGCCAACAATCCGGTTTTTCCTGTATAAGAGGTGTATCAAGGATGATTCGAATTGCGAATAGATCAAAAACCTCTTCAAACGGCACGCCCTTCGTTGACATTTTCCGCCAAATTGAAGAAATCGATTTCGTTCGCGCCTTGATCTCAAAATCGTACCCTTCTTTCGTTAGTGATTCTTTGATCGGCTGTACAAACTTACGAATGAATCGGTTCCGCGCATCTTTCGTTGATTTCAGCTTGCGTTCAATGTCTAAATAAATTGAAGGCTCCGTGTAGCGAAGTGCTAAATCCTCCAGTTCACTTTTCACCGAATACAATCCGAGGCGGTGCGCCAAAGGTGCGTACAAAAACTTCGTTTCAGACGCAATTTTCATTTGCTTGTCTGGACGCATGCTTCCGAGCGTACGCATGTTATGCAGTCGATCCGCTAATTTTATGATTACCACGCGAATATCGTCAGATATCGTCAGTACCATTTTACGGAAATTCTCAGCTTGAACCGAAGCATTCTCATCGAACACTTCAGGGATTTTCGTTAATCCATCAATAATTGAGCGAACGCGAAGTCCGAACAAATCTTCAATATCTTCGAGTGTGATGTGCGTGTCTTCCACCGTATCGTGCAGCAAAGCACATACGATAGCCGTGGGACCTAATCCCATTTCTTCCGCACAAATACGCGCTACAGCAATTGGGTGATAAATGTAAGGTTCACCTGACTTGCGTCGCATTTCCTTGTGAGCATCCACTGCAACATCGAATGCTTTTCGAATCATGCGTGTGTCTTCTCTACTGCGGTCTTTCACATTGCGCAGCAAACCACGAAAGGCATTTAGAATTTCCTTTCTTTCTTTCTCAAGATCAATATTTGCAGGTTGTTCGCTCACACTCTTTACTGATTACGTTGCTGGTAATACTTTTGCTGCTACTTCACCGAAACCAATGCGGACTCCGTCTTTCTCGCAGTATCCACGCATGATTACCGTGTCATTATCGAGGATGAATTTTCGTTCTGATCCGTCAGGCATTGGAACAGGCTTCGTTCCCTTCCAGGAAATTTCCAACATTGAACCAAATTCTCCTTCTTCAGGTCCACTAATGGTTCCTGACCCCATGCAATCTCCAACACGAATATTACAACCGTTCACTGTGTGGTGTGCCAATTGCTGGTTCATGTTCCAGTACATGTATTTAAAGTTCGAATGACATACAGAAATCTCATCTTGTCCTTCCGGTTTGATGAAAATATCCAAATTCATGTCGATGTGTTTATCTCCTTCATACTCCAAGTACGGTTGTACTTTTGGATCTTGAACAGGTCCAGGAATGCGGAAAGGCTCCAATGCATCCAATGTGACGATCCAACAAGAAATGTGCGAAGCAAAGTTTTTCCCAAGGAAAGGTCCCAATGGAACATATTCCCATCCTTGAATATCGCGTGCACTCCAATCGTTGAGTAGTGCCATTCCAAAAATGTAATCATCTGCCTCTGCTGTGGAGATTGTTTCTCCCAATGGCTTCCCTTGGTATGTAAAAAATGCTGTTTCCAACTCGAAATCCAATAGGTTCGAAGGTCCGTAAACAGGCACCTCAGCTGTAGGCGGTTTCTTTTGTCCTTTTGGACGGTGGAAATCCAATCCTGAAGGAACGATAGAGCTTGAGCGACCATGATATCCCACTGGAATATGCTTCCAGTTTGGCAATAAAGCGTTGTTTGGATCTCTGAACAAACATCCCACATTGAAAGCGTGTTGCTCGCTTGAGTAGAAATCTGTGTAGTCGCCAATTTCGATCGGCATGAGCATGGTTACCTCATCCATGGAAATCAGTACTTGATCTACATGGTGTTGTTTCCCTTGCAAATCTGTGTTATCCGATTGAAACAATTTTGAAAGACGTTCACGCAGTTTTCGTGTTCCCATCTTCCCTTTCAACATCATTTTATTGAGTGAGTTTGTATCAAAATCTTCCAAAATAAACGGAAGGTTTTCCATATACCCTAAAACGAATAGCGATTTCAAGTCAATAGCGAAATCACCAATTCGAGAAGCGACACGAGGTTTTCCCTCCCCCACTTGGATAACTCCAAACGGAAGATTTTGAATCGGAAAATCAGATTCTTTTGATACTTCTACCCAAGAAGTTAATGTTGGGTTGTTTTCTGGTAAATTCATGCTCTTCGTAATTTTTATATTAAACGTTGAAGCGGAAATGCATCACATCTCCATCTTCTACAATGTATTCCTTTCCTTCTACGCGAAACTTTCCTACTTCTTTCACAGCTGCTTCACTTCCAAATTCGATAAAATCCTTGTACTTCATCACTTCGGCGCGGATAAATCCTTTTTCAAAATCTGTGTGAATCACTCCTGCCGCTTGTGGTGCTGTCATTCCTTTTTTGATTGTCCATGCACGCACTTCCTTTACTCCTGCCGTGAAGTAAGTATCCAAATCAAGCAGTGAGTATGCCGAGCGAATCAAGCGATTCACTCCTGGCTCTTCCAAACCAAGTTCATCCAAGAACATTTGACGCTCTTCGTATTCTTCTAATTCTGTAATATCCGCTTCAATTTTCGCACCGATCACCAATACTTCCGCATGTTCATCTTTCACGGCTTCGCGAACAGCATCCACGTATTTATTTCCTGATTTCACAGATGCCTCATCCACGTTACACAAATACATTACGGGTTTTGATGTAATCAACTGAAAGGATTTCATGATCGCAGCTTCCGTCTCATCCAAATCCAATGTGCGAACAGATCGACCATTTTCCAAAGCATCTTTTGCGCGCTCAGCCAATGCATGTTCTTTGATCGCGTCCTTATCACCAGATTTGATCACACGTGCAAGACCACTTATCTTCTTTTCAACCGTCTCCAAATCTTTCAATTGGAGTTCGATATCAATAATTTCTTTGTCGGCCACGGGGTCAACTTTTCCATCCACGTGCACAACATTTCCATCGTCGAAACAGCGCAAAACGTGAATAATCGCGTCTGTTTCACGAATATTTGCCAAGAACTGGTTTCCTAGTCCTTCCCCTTTCGAAGCACCTTTCACCAATCCTGCGATGTCCACAATTTCCATTGTTGTAGGAACAACTCGCTCTGGATTTACCAATTTTTCAAGATTCTCCAAGCGAGGATCAGGTACTGAAATCGTACCAACATTCGGTTCGATTGTACAAAAAGGATAATTGGCCGATTGCGCTTTGGCATTCGACAAACAGTTAAAAAGAGTGGATTTTCCTACATTAGGCAACCCCACAATTCCGCATTTTAACGCCATGTAATTTCAATTTTTAACAAAGATAATTGAATGCGGGAATTTTCATGATGAATTCCAAATTGAATAACGTACCCTTCCATTCATGTGGAAATTTTTTTTATCTCCAAAAATGGCATAAATCACTCACTTCTGACACTATCCATGCCCCTATCAAAATACTATTAATCAATAATTTAAATACTTTTCAAAACTTATCGAATCGACGAAAAACGTTAATTCATCGATTTTTTCAGTCAATTCATCGAATTAAAAGATAAAATAGTATGTTTGTTATTGAAGAGAGTCAATCTGCTCATTTATCGTGACCTTTAGGTGAGAAATTTCGTCTCTAGAATTGAACACCAATAAATAAGTAGCTTATGCTGAAACCTAATTTAATTTTAACTTCACTGTTCTTAGCAGTTTTCTCCGTGTATAGTCAGGAAAATAAGGAGTCGCTCTCTGCTTGGGTAAACTCTCATCCTTCCGTTGTCATTATGGACGAATCGGATTATTCTAGCTTAAGTGAAGAAAAAAAGATTTTACTTGGAGAAGAAATCATCCTGTTTAATGGAGAATTAACTCCAGATGATATCCAAAAATATGAATCTAAACAAACAGATTCCTCTACTTCGCGCTCGTTAATTTCGAAAGAATACGCTAGTGAAATCAAAACGTGGTTATACTATCATCCGGACGTGAAGATCATTTACAAGGATCACTACGACAGTCTATCCACTGAAGATCAGGAGAAGTATAATTCTCACGGGGTCGTTATCGTAGAAGGAAAAGCATTAACCATTGAAGACATTGAGAATTATGAAGCGCAGCATTAAAATCATCAGCCTTTTTGCCCTAACCGTTTGTTTTGAATTCGCTTTCGGACAATCAGATACACCCTGTGGAGGTGGTGGTGCTCCCAATTTACCAGTGAACTCAAGCTGTTCATTTACAGCAGCAAGTACAAATGGACTATCGCTTCAAACAGACGCAAGTAATGGTGGTTCTCCTTCGTGTAACTCCATTTCATCTCCGGATGGTTGGTTTAGTTTTACAATTCCGGCCTCTGGAGCTGTGACAATTACTACTCAAGCGGGAAGCATTACAGATGGTGTAATGGCGGTTTACAGTGGTCCTTGCCCAAACCCAACACAAGTTGCGTGTAATGATGACGCGAATGGATTAATGCCAGAAATTTCATTATCAGGACTAACGCCTGGAGATACGTACTACATCAGAATTTGGAACTTTAGCTCAACTTCTGGTACCATGGATATCTGTATTTCTGAAATTAACGTTGCTCCTCCACCAACCAATATCGACTGTAGCATTCCTGATCCTATTTGTTCTGGAAGTCCAATTTCGTTTACTGCTCAAGCAAATGGTACAGAAGCTGCTGTTATTGATCCAGGAAACAACTACGATTGTTTAAGTACTTCTCCCAACCCGTCATGGTATTATTTGGAAATTGATCAGGGAGGAAGCCTAGCAATTGATATCACAGCAGGATCGGATGTTGATTTTGCTATCTGGGGACCTTTTGCAGATGTTGCTACTGCCACTGCCAATTGTAACTCATATGGACTTCCCTTAGACTGTAGCTATTCGACATCAGCAGTTGAACAAGCAAATGTAAATAGCGTAGTCGCAGGTGAAGTGTATGTCTTGCTCGTTACAAATTATGCGAATACGGTGCAAACAATTACGCTAAACGATGCTCCTTCAAATACAGCTACAACAGATTGTTCAATTGTTCCATTACCTGTTGAATTGGCATTATTTAGCGGATATAGAGATGGTAAACGCGTAAAATTGAATTGGTCGACGGCGTCCGAAACAAATAACAGCCACTTCGTGGTAGAACGATCGATTGACGGACTGGACTGGCAAGCGTTTGATGTTGTAGCAGGTGTAGGTACCACTTCTTCGCTAACGAATTACGAAAGTATCGACTCGAAACCGTATGATCGTATTTCTTACTACCGTCTTAGACAAGTTGATTTTGATGGCTCAGTGAATTTTTCTGATATCATCTCGGTAAACAATAGTGCTGTTGGCTCTTTTGAGATGTATCCTAATCCAGGAAATTCCGTTACGGCTTTGCGCTCGAATGCTTCAATGAATTCGATTTTAGTGACAAATGCTCAAGGAAGAACCATCGAAACTATTGAGACCTTAGGTGTACACAATTATAACTTGAATGTTTCAGACTGGAGAAATGGAGTGTATTACGTGACAATCTCAACAGATCAAGGTACGGAAACTCAACGCTTGACTGTATTGAAATAATATATTCAACGTACCCAATATTTATATTTCCCTTGTAAAAGCGCAGATAAGATCTGCGCTTTTTTGTTGAATAATCGGCATGAATTTTGAGGCTTTCAGAAGAAAAATTCCTTTATGAAAACCTTACTCATCACTTTATTTTCTACTCTGTGCTTCTACTCTTCTTCCCAGACAATTACCGATCAAATGGGTGGCGTTGATTGTAACTTTACGTTCACCTCGAACAGCTACAACCTGGACGTTATTAAACAAACGCTTTTGGAACGACCAAAAGCTGTTTCCAAGTCATCTGCACTGGAAAACGAAAGCTATGGCTACGCATATGCGTACACCGAATGGCATTTAGAATTTGTTTCGAATACTTCTATCAAATCGAGAGAACGAAATATGGAAGAAGGAAGAAACAGGAGACAAAAATATCACCTTGAATTCTATAATAAGACAGGAGACCTTTTAATGGAAACCTATATCTCAAAAGACAAACTAAAGCTTTGGCAAGGAAAAGCAGGTAATGGAATAATTTACACCTATTCCCTTAATTTGATTAATGTACCATTGATTCTTCTCGATAACGTCACGAACATAAACATTGAATATATCAAATAGGTAAAGATTCCTTATTTTAAGCGCGTATGCCCATCAAAAGGAACACATTATTTTTCTTCTTGTTCGCAATCCTTTTTTCGTGCGGAATGGATAAAGATGAAGCTTCACTTAATTCAAAAGACATTTCGTACATCAAACGTTTAGGAATTTTAGACAAAGGAGAAACGATTGAACTATTCGAATCTAATGGAGGACTCGATGGTATAAAACAATCAGGAAACTTTATTACACCGAATCGTATTGCGAGTTATTGGATTGAAGATGACAATCGAAGAATTGAATCGGCTTACTTCAACGAAGTTGACTCCATGTCGCTAACTGATCTTGTTTCCAAATTAACATATGCGTCTTACATTACTGTTTACAAGTCGGATGGTCATCATTTTGAGGTGTATGTGGATGCAGATAGTTCCAGGACCTATCAGTTTTATGAGCATGCGTTGCAGAATTGGGAGAAACACAATTGAATAAGCAAGTCAAAAACGAAGGCGCATGAGTTTTCTTAAAGCAGAATGGAGAAAGGACACAACGAAATCGAGAATTCGGATAAATAAAAAAAGGACTGGAAATCCAGTCCTCAATCATCGTTTAGGCAGAGTAAATACGATTAAAAGTCTTTGTCTAACGGGATCAAAAAGGTTCTTCTTTTGTCCGTTTCATACATAGACGAAAATGAAAAACAAGAAGTTGCATGCGTTTTGATTCCGAATAGATTAATGTTTGTTGTTTATCTTAGCCAAAAATTAGTTTCATGTATCGCATTTTTCTCTTTTTACTTCTCTCCTATTCTGTAAGCGCTCAAAACGACTCCACCTTTATTCGTTCGGTATACAACACGGCACTTTCCGATGGGGAAGCATATGAAGATTTACGCAGTCTATGCAAAGACATCGGCGCGCGTATTACAGGTTCTGCTGAAGCCGAAATGGCCGTACTTTGGGGGAAATCGAAGATGGAAGAATACGGGTTTGATAAAGTCTACCTACAGGAAATTCAAGTACCTCACTGGGAACGCGGGACGAAAGAAGCTGGATGGATAAAAACCAATAAAGGTGAGATTATCAAAGTGCATTTACTCGCTCTTGGCGGATCAATTGGCACCAACGGAACGATGGAAGCCGACATAATTGAATTCAAATCATTAGAAGACCTCAAGAAGGCCAATTCAAAGCAAGTTGAAGGAAAAATTGTTTTTATCAACCAGCCGATGGATGAGCAGCAGATCAACACTTTTCGTGCCTACGGAGGATGTTATGCGATCCGTGGATTTGGTGCCGTGGAAGCATCAAAATTAGGAGCAAAAGCAGTTTTAATCCGTTCTTTAGGACTTCCCATCGATGAGCATCCACATACAGGGTCTATGCATTATGTCGATACTGTGGAACGCATTCCCGCTGCCGCATTATCCACCTTAGATGCAGAGAAATTATCCGAAGTTTTAACGAACGGATCGGCGAAATTTGTACTGGAAATGGACTGTAGAGCATATCCAGATGCTACTTCATACAACGTTATCGGCGAAATGACGGGAACAGAATCACCTGAAGAGATCATTACCTTCGGTGGACATCTAGACTCGTGGGACACGGGAGAAGGAGCGCACGATGATGGTGCCGGCATTGTTCATTGCCTGGAAGCGCTACGCATTCTGAAAACACTCAACTACCGCCCGAAACACACCCTAAGACTTGTGTTTTTCATGAACGAGGAGAATGGGAATCGTGGTGGACAATCCTACGCAAAAATTGTGAGTGATTTAGGAGAAAAACAAATCGCGGCTGTTGAGAGTGATCGCGGTGGATTTGCTCCTCGTGGGTTTCATTGTGATGGAGAAGAAAATTATGTGCAATTGCTCGAAACCTTCGAAGAAGATTTGACGCACTACGACTTACATGTGTTTGAAAAAGGCTACGGCGGTGTTGATATCAGTCCACTAAAAAAATATTATCCAGAAATTCCGTTGTTTGGATTTGTACCTGACTCACAGCGCTATTTCGACTTTCATCATGCACCGAGTGATGTCTTCGAAAACGTCAATAAGCGTGAATTGGAATTAGGAGCAGCAGCCATTGCTTCGCTCTTGTTTTTGCTCGATAAAAATCTGTAGGAAATAACGCTAGCGAATTAAGCGCCGAATTAGTTTTTTCTGACTCGGATCTGTCATGCTTTCGTTCATGCGCTGCGCGATGCGATCCATCATGATATCATCTTTCGAAATAAATCGCGACGCTCCATTTGCCAGTGCCTGATCAATCAATCGAGGATCATTCATCGAAGAAATCAAGATGATTTCCGAATTTGGATATTGATCCAAGAGTTCAGGAATCGAATCAACGCCCTGTTCACCACTTAACTCGTTATCCAGAAAAATGAGGGAAGGCTGAACCTTATCGTCTGCCTTAAACACAGGTAAAAGACTTGTAAAATGATGGAACTCAACGCGGTCATTCACCAAAAGTTTAAACCTCATAATGAAGTACTTCGCGAAGAACTTGTCGTCATCAATAACAAAAATGTGTTCCGTTTTCATTCTTTATCCCTCCTGTAAAGAAGAACAATATAGCAAAACGATGCAAATAACTGTGTTAAAATGACCAACTGGTATTTTGAAAAAAGGAAATAACGATTCAACTGAACCCATCTTCAGCGATTTGATTCCCTCGTAAATAACTTAAGATTAAAACAAAAGACCGATAAACAATACGTCGTCAACTTGTGGCGTTGTAGATTTCCACATGGCAAAATTCGAACGAATCGCCTGCAAATGGTGTGCACGATCAATTTCTTCCATCGCTTCCAGCATTTCCAAGACGCCCGACATCATCAACTTTTTGTCTTTAATTCCACCAAATTGATCTGGGAAACCATCTGTAAACAAGTACAAAGCATCTCCTTCTCCCAACTTCAGCTTTTCGAGACTGAAATTCGTTTCGATTAAGTCTAAACCACCAATCGAACGGTTGTCGCCTTTGAGTTTTTCCACTCTTCCGTTTCTTCGAACCAAACACCTACGTTTCGCCTGTGCAATCAACACCTCCTTCGTATCAAGGTCGATTTCGCACAACGTGATGTCCATTCCATCCGATCGGGAAATGTGGGCATCTTTGCTCAATTCTTCCTCTCCACGGTGGAGAATGTTATTCACCTCAATATCGAGTTGTTCCAAAACTTGATCAGGCGTTTTCCACTGCCATTTGGCCATCTTGTAAATGTTTCTCAACGTAACCGAACCAATCATACTCACAAACGCTCCAGGAACACCGTGCCCAGTACAATCTGCACACGCCACAATCAACTTATTGTCTATCTTTTCGATGAAATAGAAATCACCACTCACCACGTCTCTTGGCTGGAAAAAGAGGTAAGAATTCGGTAGAAATTCATCGAGCATTTTTGTGCTCGGCAAAATCGAGTTTTGAATTCGCTTCGCATAGTTGATACTATCCGTTAAATCTTTATTAATCAAGTGAATCTTTTCCGCATTCTGAACCACCTCTTTCGTTTTCTCTTCGAGTTCGTCCTGAAGTTGCTCTTTTGCTTTTCGCAGGCGAAGTGTACGGTATTGAATGAATCCATAGATCATTCCTAGGAAAGCCAAGAAAACAATTATAATGAACCAAATTTGCTTCCAGAACGGTTTAGAAATGGTTATTTGAACAGTTGCCAACTCCTTATTTCCCACTCCTTGGCCATTAAATGCATTCACTTCGAAGGTATAATCGCCATCCGCCAATCGACCGTAAGATGCGATCATTTCCTTTGTTGGATCAGAGAACACTTTATCGTGCCCCTTCAACATGTATTGGTAGGTAATTTTATCTGAATCTCTCAGGCTCACACCAATGTATTCGAATTGAACGCGGTAGTTCCCGTAGGGAAGAATGATTTCTTCTGATGGATCGTACGGTTTATCGTCAATCCACACTTTCACCAAGCTAATGATTGGAGGCAAGGTATTTTTTACATCCTTCGACGCATCGTACTGGATCATTCCTTGATCGGTACCAATCCACAGGTTCGATTTTTTATCGAGTGCCATTGAACGAAGCTGCACCTGCCCTTGAATTCCAAAATTGTAATCGTACGTGGAAATAGCATTGGAACCTTTCTGGATTTTACTCAGCGAGCCACGATGTCCCACCCACATATTGTTGTTTTTATCGTGCTTCAGCGCATAGATGTAGTTTGAGCTTAAGCCATTTCGAACCGAGAAGTAGTCAATGTTATCTTTCGTTAGTTTGAATACTCCCGACTCTGCCGTTCCAACCCAGACGTTCTGTTCCAAATCTTCTACAATGCAATTCACCTGAAGCTGCCCTACCTCGATCAGTTCAATTTGGTCGATTCCCGTTTCCGTAATTTTATAGACGAATCGGCTATACGTTCCTAGCCAAATGTCGCCCATGTAATCAACCATTACGCTCTGAATCGCGTTGTGTCCCAGACCACTTTCCGTTCCGTACACATCGGTTTCTTCCGTTTCTAAGTCAAAAGCAACCAATCCACCGTTGGTCGCAATCCACAAAAAGTCGGCATTCGCATCAATTTGATTGATTTGATCACACAATTTGCCTAGATTCCAGTTGATTTTTCTTGCTTTTCTTTCATCCTTTTTCAGGATAAACATGCCTGAATTCTTCGTCCCAATGAACAAACGATTTTCTATACCGTAAAGTGAAGAAACCTCAATCTTGCTGCTTACCGCGGGAAAGGTAATTTCTATTTCTTCGGAACCATTCAATTGTGTCTGGATCAAACCATTTCTCGTTCCAATCCAGCGATAATTTCGATCAATGTGGATGGCTGTAACAGCTCGGAGTTCGTCATTCAACTTATACTCGTAGAAGGTGAAGAAATCATTCGACATGGCGCTCAATCCAGCTCCAAACGAACCGACCCAAATACTACCTTCTCGATCTTGAAACGACGTTTGAATCACATTCGTGTTCAATCCCTTTTCTTCGTTATAAATGACGACATCATTCGCGCTGCCATTGTTTGCTGTGATGGGAATTTTAATCAAACCTTTATTGGACGTTCCTAACCAAATATTCATTTGATCATCCTGCATCACGGATCGAATGCGCATGTCTCCCAAGTAATCCGCATTCCACTGACGTGTCATTAATTTGCCATTATCCAACTTCAATTCGCAGAGCAAACCATCATTTGTTGCGGCAAAAAGGTTTCCTTTTTCCTTGCTTTGAGCGATATCGCTTACTTGTCTACCCTTGAGTCTAGAAGATTTCTTTTGCCATTTATCCTTGCTCTTCACAAGGTGAATAATTCCATTATCTGTTCCAATGACAATGTTGTCTGCATCAATATGCTCAATATCGTAAAAGCGAGCGGCTCCAAACCGTCCCAACTTTTTGTACTTACCGTCTTTCAAGGTAAAGACTCCTTCATTTTGACTCACGAAGAAAACTTCATCCTCCATCAAGCTAATTCCGTTGATGGTGCTAATTACCTGTTTAGAGTCTTGAAATTTCGAGATCTTCCCATTTTCCATACTGGAAAGTCCCCCATTGTTATGTCCAACCCATAAAATGTCATTATCACTTACCACCGTACACGTAACAACATCCTCCGCTAAACCATCCTTGGTTGTAAATGACTTAAAGTTTTGTCCGTCATAACGGTAAAGTCCCTCACCTGTTCCAATCCACAAATATCCTCGTGCATCTTGATCCATTGAGTAGATGAAATTCTGATTGATTCCATCTTCAATTCCGTACTCAATAAATCGAAAATTCTGAGCACTACTCTGAAAGGATAAACACGATGTTGTTAGTACAAGTAGAAGTAGAAATTTCATTATTTCTTTTTGGTTATTCGAATGACTGATTTTGGTTTAGGTATTCCGCCTATTGGAACCGTGTAAAAAGGCATGGATTCTCCATATTGGTTGGTAATGTAAAAACTGATGTTATTGTTTTTTGCTGGAGCCGCTTTGTTCTTGTGAAACTGAACATCGAATGTTGATTCCTTCTCTGCTTCCACCACTTTATGCTCACTTCGTCCCCAGTCACCGTCACCCGACTTCTGTAAAGGAATGCTCAAACGCGTATTGGTGATGATCTTCAAATCACCGTCGTTGTCCCAATCGAAATTTCCTTGCTTAACGGAAACCACGTTGCTATCAATGTAAGGATACACATGTGAAACTTCTCCGGGTTTATCATTTAGTCGGAATGTGTATTCAAACGTGAATGCATTTCCTCCTTCCACAGGAACATTTGATGAACTGGAAGTACTCATGAAGTACTTGTACAGGTTGCCATCATCTCCAGAAATTCCACGTGCACTTACTTTGAACACATATCCACCATACTTTTTAGAATATTCTCCGGATGTCGGGTTGAACGGTCCGAACGTATACCAATCATCCACGTATTCGTTCCCGAAAATCTTATGGGACAATATATTTCCGCTGTACCACTTCCCTTTTGGGTCGGTTCCTCGTGCATCTTTGTTTGTGATACATCCTGTTCCACCGAAAACGGCAAATTTTGTTTTGGTATTGAATTCTCCTTTTTTCTCATCGATTGAACTTCCCGTTCCTGGATCGTACACGCGGAAATACACCGAAGATTTTTGTGTTTTTGGAACAACAAAGAAGAAAATTTGACAAAAATCGTCATCTCCCCAAGATTTATCTCCATTCGCTCCGAAGGTGACTAAATAGGGAATATTTTCCTCGGGAGCAGGCACTGACTGCGCCATTACTATATTCGATGTGATCAGTATAATGAATACCGAGTAAATTAGTTTCATGTAATTAATCATTTACGTTTTCTACCTTTTCTGTTGTCATTAACTCAAATTCAACGCGGCGGTTCTTCGCTCTTCCTTCCTCGGTTTCATTGGAGAACTTTGGTTGTGTTTCTCCCAATCCTTCACTCACTACACGATCTGTAGAGATGCCCGCATTCGCAAGATAATCACTTATTGCTTTTGCACGTTTTTCCGACAAAATTAAGTTATCTTCTTTATCTCCAACATCATCCGTGTGCGCAGAAATCATCAATTTGACATGATCGAACTCTTTCAATAATAATACCAAGAACTGTAATCGTTTTTCAGCGGCTGGGTTGATCTCCCATTTATTGGTTTCAAACTTTACATCTTCCAAGGTGAATGACTCGTTCAACGGCAATCCGCTCAGTGCTTCCTTTTCTCTTGAGAAAACAATCGCTTCTTCATATCCCATTTCTACGAGGTCCAACCATGTATCGTGCGCATCCGAAATATTCATCCACTCTCCTACCGAATAAATGTACACTGAATCCTCCTTGTCAAACAAGGTATTTACGATGTAGTTGTTCAAGGCTGGAGCCAATACCTCCGATGAATCGGGTAATTCCTCATCCGAAGAAGCAATTTCAATACTGTGCACAACCAAGGTTGAGTCCGTATTCTGCATTGGAGGATTATTCTCCTTCATCGTTTCGTCATTCTCAAACGCCCCCATCGACTTAACAACTCCGAGCGCATTCTGGCTAATGGAATCATTGGTTGCTACGATATATTTGTAGGAACAATCCTTGAACGGTTCACCATTCTTAGTTCCGACAACGCCAAGTATCACTTCATACGCTCCTTCTTGCTTGAAACTATGTGTGGGACGATTCGATATGTAAGTAGCTCCATCCGAAAATAGCCAGTAGTACTCTTCAATTTCGACACCGGGAAGATAGGTTTTGTCTGGATTTAGCGAGAACGGTTGACCCACCTGAACTGAGTCAGGAGAAGAAATATAGGGCTGTTCTTCATAGCTCAATTCGAGTGTATAGCTGGCCTGATTTGCGTATGTTTTTTTGATAATTGTATCGATAATATCCACGCTAATCTCATAGATTCCGGGCGCTGGAAAACAATAGTCGATTTCGTAGCCATATTGCTTCACTCCGTTGATGTCCCATTGATACGTCAAGGAAGAAATTCCTCCCAATTCATAGGCCGTTTCTTCGTAAAGCGTATAACAGAAGTCGTCATTCACGAGTGAATCACAATTTTCGAAAGTAGGAAAGTTCCGAACGAAGCTCCACAACTGATCTTCTCCACTTCGGTTGGATGAAAAATAGCCGCTTCTTCCATTTGTTCTAGAAATAAGGTTGAAGTCGTCTTTGTTGCTACTGATTGGTTCTGCCAACAAATTTACGCTCGGTATCCCGTCAATTACATCTACTCGGTAAATATCGAGTCCTCCCAATTCTCCACGATTCGACGAAAAATGAAGCGTGTTCTCAATCCACGTAGGAAAGAATTCGTTTCCTGAAGTGTTGATTTCCTTCCCAAGATTTATCGGTCTCGACCATTTTCCTTCTACCTTTTCAATCTTCCACAGGTCAAATCCTCCCATACCTCCAGGCATGTTGCTCGAAAACACGACTGTTTTTCCCTCAGCAGAAAGCGCAGGGTGCGTACAACTGTAATTGGAGTTATTTATCTCCAACGGTATTGGTTCCGACCATCCACTGCTATCTCTAAAACTTTCAAAAAGTCCTAGAAAATTGTCTTCTGGTTGCGAAGCTTTAAACCGTTGATCGAGTCGTAAATTTCTTGAAATGATGCAATGTGAACCATCCGTATTGAATGAAATCGGCCCATCGTGGAAATCAGATCGAAATGCTGGATCAAATCGTTGGTAGACATAAGCTTCACCTTCTTTGACAATTTGGTACAAATCGATTGGTTCTTTTCCATTTTTATCTAACAGGGTGCGTCCTATTCGATCCTTTCGCGTACCACAAACTACGAGGGAAGAATCCCAAAATGCGGGTGCGTACACTTCTCCATTCATTGGAAGCACCAGTTTCTCCACCGTGTATTGAGACGATTCTTGGCTCAGCCCAAACCCTGAGATACAGATAGCAATATATGTCAAAATGCTTTTTACCATCCAGAGAAACGCGGACTTTGCGTATTCGATTTATATAGAAAATTGTACTTGATACTTAATTCGTGTGAACCAAAAGTATATTTCGCCAGTTCGCTCACAGGCATTCCAAACGAATACATCACGTGAAATTGATCTGTAATTTTCGCCTCAAAAAGCCCGATAATTGCTTCCTCTGTTCTGTAAGAAAGTCCTACTTCGAACATGGAGTTCAGTTGCAGTTGCGCATTGATATCGAACTGAGGTCGATTGTTCATTCTAAACTTCAAAAGTGTCGAAGGTTTGAGCACCATTTCGTTCTTTAAATGGAATTCGTATCCTCCTCCAAATAGAAAGTTGTAATTCTTCAAATCGTTATAGCTTCGGAAGCGATTGTTCTCAAAACGATGTCCCAAAAGTGTTGGAATCGAAAAACTTACAAAGTGCTTTTCCGCTCGGTAGTACGCTCCGACTCCGAAATTCGGCAATACTCCAACAGGTGAATTACTCGAAATTTGCTCATCTCCTTCTGTAAATACTTCTAAGTCGGCATAATTCGACTGGACAAGGTTTACTCCTCCTGATATTCCCAATCGAAGATTGGAGTTCGTAAATCGGAACTTATACGAATACAAACCGTTGATTGCCGTTCGTTTGTCTACACCAATTTGATCGCACACCAGCTGCACTCCCAACGCTGAATTCATATCCTTAAGCGGAGCATGTGCCGTTAACGCCTGCGTTGTTGGTGCTCCAGGAAAACCCACCCATTGCGCTCGGAAAGTTCCAACAATACTCATCACATCTTCGCTTCCTGTTGCTGCCGGATTCAGTGCAATTGAGTTAAACAAGTATTGACTTTGCAGCGGAGTATATTGCCCAAACGAATGGAAGGAAACTAGAATCGATATGACTACAACGAACCTCATTTTTTCAACACCACATATCCCTTATACTCAAGGTAATCATCAATTAAAACGACGTAAAAGTACGTGTCATTTTCCAATTGATCGCCATTTTGATTTTGCCCGTACCATTCATTTTGGTAATCACTGTTTTCGTAAACAGCTTGTCCCCAGCGGTTAAAAATCTTCAAATCACATATTACATCATCCAAAGAACGCAATTCGAAATAATCATTCTTACCATCCTCATTTGGTGTTATCGCTTGCGGAATGAATAAATCTTCAACATGAATTATAATATCGTCGGAAACAGAAGGACAAACTCCGTCGGAAACTGTCCATGTAAATACGTTATTGCCAACGCTCAAATTCGTTACATCCGATTTTGAATCCATTACATCTGTAATAATTGCAGAAGAGGATGCTCCCCATTCCCCCATTCCTGCCAAAGGATCGTCCGCATCTAATGAAGACTTCGTTGAAAAATACAATTGCTGATCTTCCCCTGCATATGCAGTTAGTTCATCATTGATAGAAATTTGCCATTCCACACTATCGGGACAGGTACCGGGCGTCACGTATTTCATTTCATACGGACCTCCAGGAATTGACGAGGATGGACTAATTTCTCCTGTTGTAACATCCACGAGTTCCAATGACGCCTCTGAAGAGAAAGAACCTCCCGTAAGCCCATAGATAATAGGAAGTTGATTGTCATCTGAAATACAGAAAGCGCTGGAATTATAATCAACTGAAGTGAGCTCATCTTGATCGATAATCGTAATAGCTACTGTTGTTGATTTTTGACAATACGCATTGGAAACGAGGTATTGAATGCTGTAAGGACCGCCCGGAGTGGATGAAGTCAGATCAATTTCACCAATTGCACTGTTCCCAAAAGTAATTTCGGGAGGAGCACTGAACGTACCTCCTGGAGTCGTGATAAAATCAGTGGAAATTAACCCTTCGGTGATGCAATAACTTGATTGAGCATATCCGAATGAAGGATCGGGAGCGGACTCGATATAGACTTCAACAGAATCTGTTGACGGACATGCAGAACCGCTCGTCGTATAATACACAAAGTAAGGACCGCCAAGCACAGAGTTCGTTACATCAATCTCTCCCGAGGCACTTGCAACCGTGAGTCCTGCACTTGCCGTAAAAGTTCCTCCAGAAGTTGCCACTGTTACGGGCACCACATTCGGTTCATTGTTACAGAAATGATTTCCTCCGTAGGAGAAAGAAGGATCGTCTTCCGAAAGAATGGTTAGCGAAAACGTTGTCGAGTCTTCACAATAGGCGTTCGACACCCAATATTGAATAGCGTACGGTCCGCCTGGTGTAGACGCATTCAAATCAATTTCTCCTGTAGTTGTGTTGACAAATACAATCTCTGGTGGAGCACTAAAAACACCTCCTGATGTTGTAATTGATGCAGGAGTTACCGTCCCTGTCTGCTCGCAATAACTTGCCTGAGCATATGAAAATGTCGGATCTGGTGCTGCTTCCACAAAAACCTCAACCGTGTCGCTTTGGGCACACATCGATGTACTTGTGGTATACACCAAATCATGTGCTCCAAGTGGACTCGTCATCACGTCAATTTCGCCCGTACTTGCATTCGCAATTATAAGTCCCGTAGGACTCGAAAAAACGCCACCTGAATACACTGTAGAGGCAGCACTTGGGTTCGTTTCATTCACACAAAAATGATCAGTTACATAGGTAAAGGAAGGATCTTCATACGGAAGAATGGTGACAACGAACGTAGTAGAATCTTCACAATACGTATTCGATACGAGGTATTGAATGGTGTACGGTCCGCCAGCAGTTGAGGCCGAAAGATCAATTTCGCCTGTTGAAGCATTTGCAAATACAATTCCACTTGAACAGCTAAATGTTCCTCCGGGTTCTGCTACAAAATTGGGCCATACGTTACTTCCCCCTTCACAAAATGTCGATTGCGCATACGTAAAGGAAGGGTTTGGGGTCGATTTAATGTAAATCGCAATGGAATCTTGTCGCGGGCACAATGCGTTATCGGTAGTGTACACAATATAATACGGTCCGCCAATGGGTGAAGCAGCTGCATTTATCTCCCCTGTGATCGCATCTACAACCACCGCACTCGAAGTTAAAAAAGTACCTCCTGGAGATGTAATGCTCGAAGGAAGCTGGTTGGGTTCGTTCACACACATGTTTGTGTTGGCGTACGAAAACGATGGATCGTCCACAGCTACGATTTCAATTTGAGCCGTGTAAGGTTGAGCACTGCAATTGAGAGAACCGATGGTATATGTTATGGTATACGGGCCGCCTGGTGTTGAGCTTGACAGATCAATTTTACCTGTTGAGGTGCTCGCAAAAACAACTTCTGGTGGTCCAGAAAAAGTCCCTCCTGCAATTGCATTCATAATTGGAGTTGGATTCGGCTCATCCTGACAAAAAACGGAATTCCCCGATTCAGAGACAAATGAAATAGGAGGCTGCAAGTTTCGCGCTGCTATAAAGGCATTATCTGTGCCCGCGTTGCTTACAACCATTCCATCGAACGATAAGTTACCGCTATAATATCCACCTACAACGTACTTCTCATTCTTATAGGTTCCAACGCTCATCGCCCAAGAGTCATCAGAGCTCGAGTAAGTCTCAAAGCTTTGAAATGCTCCGTCTGTATAGAAATGTGCGATCATCACCTCACTATATGGAGGACCAGATACGTATGTAAATTCTGAATTTAAAGAAGTTGCTGTTCCTCTCAATCGTCCAACAGCGTAAAGGTTTCCATATCCATCAGCGTCAAGACCAACAAAATAGTCGTCATGCTCATATAAACTGTTAAACTCTTTCACCCACAACTCGTTCCCATTCGACTTATTCAATTTTGACAAAATAAAGTCGTCGTGCATGGAATATATAACTGTTCCGCCCGGTGTTACTCCGCCATTGTGCATCGTCCCAGTAACGTAGACGCCACTACAATCATTTGTAATATCAAGTCCATACACCTCCGTTCCATTGTTATCGTATAGAACAGACCAATTGTGCACTCCACCGTTTGTGTAAGAGGTTACTACAAAATCCTTATCTGGATTTGAAATAGTAGTTGCCACACCTCCAGAGGCATCCCGTATCCGGTAATTATCACCTCCTTTTTGCGAAACGAGATAGATATTATTGGCGTCAGAAGTGATTCCCATTCGGCTAATTTCATCATTATTCGAAGGCACATAATAATCATCAGAAGAAGACGTCATAATAGCATCCCACAAGAAATTACCATTCGATTTATCAAATGCCATCACAAAATTATTCAGTTCGCCTCCAATCGGAAGCACAACAGAAAGTAAGGATGATAGCAGTCCTGTATTGGCATAATATCCGTGTACGTAAACTCCCCCTTCATTCACCGTAAGGTCAATACCACCATCAAAGCCAGAACCTCCAATTAAATCGAACCATAAAAGCTGTCCCAAATCGTTGTAGGAGGCAACGAACCCATCCTGACCATTTACCCCTGAAACGGAGCCAGGCACTCCTCCACCAGTACCACTCAAGTCTACCATATTACCAACGATTGACCCCGTCACAAAAATATTCCCCGTAGTGGTATCAACATCAACAGCGGAGATACAATCATTGTTCGTTCCTCCAACGGCAAATGCCCATACTACCACTCCAGCGGTATCGTATTTCATAACGAAACCATCTTTACCACCACCAAGGCTTGTGTTTGAAATTTCGGGAAAATTGGGCACTCCATCGATGCATCCAACCGAGTAAATCGCATTTCGGACATCATCAACTGCTACGTCATAGACTCTTTCGAAACCAGCCGTTCCAACCGAGTTATCGCCCCACTGCCATTGTGCCTGCACAGTGGTTGTTCCGAACACGAATGGGAGTACACATATTAGTAGCCATCGTAACATTATATCGAAGATACGCAAACGTTGCAAAACAATGAATAAATTGTGTCTGTTTCCTTTAGATAATTAACATTTTCCTCGATCTCAATGAATATTTTAACACCTCCTTCCACTCTTCATCAATCCCTTTCTAAGCGCATTCCTCTGAAAAAGCAAGGTCTGAGCCACTTACATTCACTCAATCTTCACGAAAATTTGACGCAAAAATCGGTATTAAGTCCGAAGAAAAAGGCCTTTAATCGATTTATTATTCTCGGTGTGTTGATAAAAAAGAACCTGTGAAAGAGGCGTTTCTCTAAAAACCACTACTTTTGTACCTGCAAATACGCGCTGAGCAGTCGAAAAGACGGGCTTCATGCGCAAAAAAAATTCTATGGCTCAAGATATATTTGACAAAATTAGAAAGAATCGCGGTCCATTGGGGCAGTATTCAAAAGGAGTTCACGGGTACTTTACTTTTCCAAAGTTGGAGGGTGAAATCGGGAACAAAATGATTTTCCGCGGGAAAGAATGTCTCGTTTGGTCGGTAAACAACTATTTGGGATTGGCGAACCATCCTGAAATCCGAGAAGTTGATGCTAAAGCATCTGCAGAATGGGGACTAGCTTACCCAATGGGATCGAGAATGATGACAGGGCAAACAAGCGAGCACGAAGCGCTTGAAGCTGAGATCTCAGAATTCATGGAAAAAGAAGATACGATTCTTCTAAACTTTGGATACCAAGGAATGGTTTCGGCTATTGATAGCGTAGTAGATCGAAATGATGTAATCGTTTATGATAGTGAATCTCATGCTTGTATCCTTGATGGAATGCGTCTTCACGCAGGAAAACGTTTTGTATTTAAGCACAACGACATGGAAAGCTTCGACAAGCAAATGGAGCGTGCTACGAAAATTGTAAATAACACTGGCGGAGGAATCCTAGTTATCACGGAAGGAGTTTTCGGAATGGCTGGAGACCAAGGAAAGTTGAAAGAACTCGTTGACTTCAGAAAATCTGGAAAATACAATTTCCGACTTTTCGTTGATGATGCTCACGGTTTCGGAACAGTTGGTGAAAAAGGTCAAGGTTCTGGTGAAGCGCAAGGTGTTCACGATGAAATCGATATTTTATTCGGAACATTCGCGAAATCAATGGCTTCTATCGGTGCATTTATCTGTGCGGAAGAAAACATTGTAGAATTCTTACGTTACAATATGCGTTCGCAAGTATTCGCGAAGTCGTTGCCAATGCCTCTTGTTGTTGGAGCACGCAAGCGTTTGGAGCTTTTGAGAACACAACCAGAGCACAAAGCACGTTTGTGGGAAATCGCAAGTAACTTGCAAAAAGGATTGGTTGAAGCTGGTTTCAACATCGGTGAGACAAACTCGTGTGTAACACCTGTTTTCTTACAAGGAAACTTAGCTGAAGCAACAAACTTAACGTTTGATCTTCGCGAGAACTTCAATATTTTCTGTTCAATTGTGATTTATCCAGTTGTACCGAAAGATGTGATTATGCTTCGTTTGATTCCAACTGCTGCACATACGTTGGAAGATGTTCAATACACGATTGAAACATTTAGCAAAATGAAAGCAAAATTAGATGCTGGAGAATATCAATCTGAAGAAATGGCTACTGTAGAAGTAGACAAATAATTCAGAAAAAAAATAAAGTAAACCATCCGCTCAAATTATCGAGTGGATGGTTTTTTTATGGCGATTAATGAACCACGAGTCGTTTCGTCAATGTATTATCGAACTCATCTTTGATCGACACGCGGTATTCGCCGGGAGCGAGATTTTTCACTTCAATTTGACAGCGATTGTAGCCTTTTGAAAGGTTCAGTCTTCGCTGCTCGACAAGCTCTCCGTTCCGATTGTAAATGTTCATTTCTCCTTCTGAGCAAATTAACGACTCGCACGAAACGGTTGTTGCTTTTCTTACATTTTTGGGGTTAGGAATCAACTTCATATTGGTCAAAATCGGGTGATCAATATTTACTGCATCCAACACTTTCTTTTCACCATCGATGTCTACTCGACTCACTCTGAAGTATTCCGAAATTCCTTCTACCATATTGATTTCAGAAACTTTGTAGGTGTGTCTTTCCTTATGATTTCCGATCGATTCAACACGCGATACGGTCTCCCACGTTTGTCCATCATCAATCGATTTTTCAATTATGAAGTGATCGCCATTTTGCTCTTCCTCTACATCCCAGCTGAAATGAACAATTTTCGAAGACGGAACAGCCGTCATGTGACCAAACGATATCGAAGATTCTTCGGAACTATCAATTTTCCACACATGAAAACTCTCTTCTACCGCAGATGCAAGACGCATCGTGAACAAGGACAGTATGAGAAGAAAAATCTTCATTGTGAGCAGTTATTAAGTCAACATCTATTACTAAAACGCTTTAGTTTCTTGAGTGGTTGCCATTTTTTTTGAAAAAAAACTTCTAACCGAAGGCGTTTCCCTTTCAAGATAGGAAAATTCTCAATTGAAAAAAAGTTTAAATAGATTGTGTTAATCGACGACTACAAGCCGTAACCATTTGGATTTTCGTCCTTGATTCTGACCAGTTTATCAACAATGTACTGCCCGCCATCTTCGTAGCGATCGCCCCTCCAAGGTAGCGCGCCATTGTAATAGAGATAATGCAATTCGACCTCCATTCCTTGACTTTTCATGAGTGTTTTCGCCAATTCCTCATCCGTTACAGAAAAGTTGAAGGTATTCGATGACATCGACGCATCCTTGCTCTTATTGCGAATCCCAGGCAAAACCATTTCACCTTCGTAGGTTTTAAAAATGGTTCCTTTCTTCGAAAACTTGTAGATAATTCCTACGCGTGTTCCTTCACTGTACACAAAGGAAAATCGGAAGTAGACAAAAATTACTAGTAGTACAAACACGATCGATGCTCCGATCAACAAACGCTGTCTAAATTTATGTGTATCGCTTCCCATGGTCTGCTTCTATCAGTTTGTACAACTCGAAAGTATGATTTTAAACGGATAAACTATCCATTAAGGCGTCAATTTCTTCCTCGGAATTGAAGCTATGCAATGAAATTCTCAATCCTTCGCTTCCTTCTGGAACCGTTGGTGCATAAATTGCCTTGGCAAAAATCCCGACCTGCTTCAGCGTATTCTCTGCCTTTTTGAGTTGATTCATGTCCTTGAACCGTATGAATTGAATTGGTGAATTAACAGCTGATTCTGACTGGAATTTACCAGATCGTTTCGCTTGAAAATAGGCGATTCGATGTTGTAGCGATCGTCTGTACTCATCTATTTCAGGAGCCAAAGCAGCCATTTTCATGCGTTCATACGCGGATACAGGAAGTGCTGTTGTGTAAATAAACGAACGAGCAAAATTGATTAAGTATTCTCTTAAATCAGCAGAACAAAGTACCACTGCACCATGTGCTCCGTAAGCTTTACCGAAGGTAACCAGGCGAATAAAACAACTTTCGTGAAGATCAACGCCATGTGCAAAACCTCTTCCTTTTTTTCCGAAAACGCCAGCAGAATGTGCCTCATCCAGAATGATGTATGCATTGAATTCCTTCGCCAGGTTAACCATTTCCAGCAGTGGACAAAGATCTCCATGCATGGAATACAATCCTTCAATAACAATGTAGATGACATCTCCTCGATGTTTCTCCATCAAACGGCGCAAATCCTTCGGATCATTGTGCTTAAAACTCAAAGATTTCGCCAAAGAAAGTCTGATTCCATCACGAACACTCGCGTGTACAAACTCATCGAATAATACTACATCTCCTCGCTGAGGAACCGAACTCATAACGCCAATGTTCGCGTCATACCCAGAATTAAAGCACAAGCCCGCTTCTGCCTCGAAAAACTGCGCTAATTCCTGCTCAATCGCTTCTATATGAGTAGAATTACCACTGATTAATCGCGACCCCGTAGCTCCTTTCTCTCGATGCTTGATTGCTAGCAAATTATTCTTAGAAAAACCTAAATAGTCGTTCGATGCAAAATCGATTTTTCCTTCAAACGAAGAAAGGGAACGTAATGTCCCCTTTTCCCTTCGTTGATTTAATTTCTTATGTAGTTTTTGATCCACTACCCTACTCGACAGTTGTCACTTTTCTTGGTTGAAAACCTTCTGGCTTGGCCTTCTTGCGTGCTTCCGCTAATTCTTCCGCGCGCTGACGTTCCTTTTCTTTTCGAGCAACAATAATCGGATCTTCCTTCGTTACAGGCTTCTCTCCATCCGCAAATGCTTCTTTTGGAATCAGTCCAAGAATTTTGAACATTTCCTGATCTTCGTTATACTCTGGATTAGGTGTTGTAAGCAATTTATCTCCTGCGAAAATACTACTCGCTCCCGCCATGAAACACAAAGCTTGACCTTCCATGTTCATCTTCGTACGACCTGCAGATAGCCGAACTACTGACTCAGGGAATGCAATTCGCGTCGTTGCAACCATTCGAATCATTTCCCATTGTTCAATTGGCTTTTGTTCTGCCATTGGCGTTCCTTCAACAGCTACCAAGGCATTAATTGGAATCGATTCTGGTGGATTCTCCATTTGCATGTAGCTCATCAACAATCCAATTCGATCTTCTATCGCTTCACCCATTCCGATAATTCCCCCAGAACACACTGAGATTCCCGCTTTTCGCGCATTATCAATAGTATTCAAACGGTCTTCGTATTCTCTCGTTGAAATCACATCGTCGTAGTAATCTGCTGATGTGTCCAAGTTGTGATTGTAGGCAAAAAGTCCAGCGTCTTTCAAGCGTTTTGCTTGATCTTCAGACATCATTCCCAGCGTACAACACACTTCCATATCGAGTGCATTTACCCCTTGAACCATCTCAATCACGTTATCGAAATCTTTATTATCTCTCACCTCTCTCCAGGCTGCTCCCATGCACAAGCGCGAAGAACCATTCTTTTTAGCATTTCTAGCCTGTTCCAAAACGGATTCTACCGTCATCAACTTATGTGCATCAACATCGGTATGATAGCGCGCCGCTTGCGGACAGTAGCCACAATCTTCAGGACATCCACCCGTCTTAATACTAAGCAGCGAAGACATTTGAACTTCTCTCGGATTATGATATTGTCGATGAATTGTTGCCGCTTCGAAAACGAGTTCCAAAAGTGGCTTATTGTATAAATCAAGTAAGGCTTCTTTCGTGTTGTATTGAGGATTTACTTTCATAGATTTCTATTTCTGAGACAAAGATAAAAGAGTTCCAGAAACATTGTTCTTTTTCCCTTACGAACTGCCTATTCGAGGGCTTTATTTTGGAACACAATTTTACAGCTTGCTCCGTTAATATTGTAGTATTGCAACTCAGAATCAATCTGTTCGGAAAGAGCAACAATAATATCCGCGCCAAGTCCCAAACCTTCAGTATTGATGTCAAATCCATTGGGTAAACCAACACCATTGTCTCTCACCCACAATTCGAATTTATCGCCAAGCTGAATCAATTCCAATGACACTTGAGGTTCCTCAACATCTTTGAATGCATGCTTTACGGAATTGGTAATCAATTCTGAAACGATTAGTCCGAGAGGAACAGCAATATCAAGGTGGAGAATTAAGGCTTCGGCATTTAAAATAAAATTGATTTTTGGGTTGAGCATCTTCTCTTTTACGATGAAATCTTCGAGATACGAATTGAAATCCACCGAATTCCCTCCCTGCTCATCTTGATACAACTTCTTATGAATCAACGCTATTGCTTCCACCCTATTTCTGCTTTCGTTGAGTACACCAATCACATGATCATCATCCAGCATCCTGGTTTGCAAGGACAACAATGATGAAATAATTTGTAGGTTGTTCTTAACGCGATGATGAATTTCTTTGAGTAGAATCTTTTGATGATCGTGTTGCTGCGCAATTTGGTTGTTACTTGTTTCGAGATCAGAAATGATTTTGAATAACAATTGATCCCGCTTATACGATGTTCTACTGCCATAGATGATTACAGAAACAGCAATCAGACACGTCACAAAACCATTTGAATATGCAAGAAATCCAAGGTCATTTTGGCTGAGTAATTCAAGATTCGGGGAATCGCTCAGAAAAAAATTGAGCGCGAAAATGGTTCCGAAAATACTCACATTAAAAAAAATGATCGTCCAAATTTTCCAGTTGGATTCGAGTAAAAATACAAGAGGAAGTAAGAACAAATAGAAGTAAAAACCCGTGTTCCAACCAAAGGCAATCGAATGAATGCACACCTCAATCATGATGGTGATTACACCGATAAAAAAAACCAACTTAGAAGGCATCATCGAACGCTTAAGCGCAAAGTAGACAGCAATAAAGATGAGTGTACCAACAAGCGGTGATAATAGAAGGAGTGGAATGCCAGCGTAGATAATAATTGCACCGACATAGACATTGGTAATAACTCCAAGCACAACCGAAGGAAGTAACGCCAATTTAAATCTATCTCGTAGAGTTGTAAGATGCTGCTCCAAATCCAATTTATTTGATGGAAAATTAGGAAAATCCCTTTAAATGGAAAGATTTTAGGTACAAGAAGACTATCAGAAATTCCTTAAGCCGAGAGCAAGCACGCTGCATACGCTTTTACCGCGCGACTTTCTCCGAAAGAGTCTACCTTTTCGTGAGTACTTGCCTTAATAGAAACTGCATCTAGGTCCACACCGAGAATATCAGCAATAACCTTTTGCATAGCAGGAATATGTGGGTTCAGCTTCGGTCTCTCCATAATTACAGTAGAGTCGATATTTACAACAGAATAGCCTTTCTCGGAAACAAGCTCCATCACACGTTTCAATAAAATCTTGCTGTCGATCCCTTTGAATTGAGGATCTGTATCTGAGAAATGATACCCAATATCTCTTAGGTTTGCTGCACCAAGCAACGCATCACAAATGGCATGTAAAAGTACGTCTGCATCAGAATGCCCGACTGCTCCTAACTCCGATTCGATTTGAATTCCGCCGAGAAACAATGGAATACCTTTCTCCAAACGGTGCACGTCAATTCCGTAGCCAATACGAATATTCATACTATTCTGGTGCCGATGATGAACTTGATCCAGAATCTCCTAACTCCATTCGAAGTGTGAAGCGAAGTGTGTTCGCGAGTGGATTGTTACGTTTCAAGGCGGCTAAGTAAGAAATATCAATTCCAAACTTATTGTACTTGAACCCTGCTCCCAAGTTGAAGTACTGGCGTGATCCTTTGTTGTTGCTTTCGAAGAAAAATCCTCCGCGAAGAGCAAAAACTTTGTTGTACCACCATTCCATTCCGGCAGCCAAATTGATCTCCGTTAATTCCTCGACAAATCGAGAACCTTTTTTGATTTTGTAACTTCCATCATCATTTTGAAGGTAATCTCCTGTTGCTTCATCTGTAAGAACTACTCCTGGAGCATCATAGAATGACTGCAACATACCAGAGATAACCCCAACGTTATTGTCTCTTCCTGCGATACGCACAAGCTCGGGTGTTCCATCATTGTCCGTATCAATTAAATCATACGTTGGAGGTGTTGGAACGAGTAACTTCTGAACATCAATCGAAAATGTTACCTGATTGTATTGATCAAAGTCCGCAACAAACGCGTTTCCAATCTTCAAATTCATTGGAAGGAAATCTCGAGAAGTACTTGCCAAACTCGAATAAGCTATTTTGTTACCGATGTTGTTAATGGTCGCTGCGAAATTGTAGGTTCCTCTTGTAGATCCAATCTTCGCTTCATCTGAACTGTATGTGAACGAGATGTCAGTTGCTCCCGCTACTCCTGGTCGCGTATCTGCTCCTGCAACTGGCAATCCTCCAGTTAAGTTTGAGTACACAAACTTCCCATTCAAACCAACACTCATCTTGTCCGATAATCGGAAAGCATATCCAGCCGTAAGTTCGAACTCACTTGGTTTATCCTCACGAATAATGTTTGCCGATTCGTCTGTAAATGTAATTTCTCCAAGGTTGAAATAACGCAAAGCACCACCAATAGCATGGCGTTCGTTAATTTTATAATAACCTGACAAATATGAAAGGTGAATATCGTTTGTAAGCTGTCTTAACCAAGGCGTATAGGAAATACTGATTGCTGATTTTTGCTCTGCAAAGTTCAACATAGACGTGTTCCAATACAACGAAGTACTTGATGCGCTCAACGCTGTTCCCGCATCTCCCATCGCTCCTGCTCTAGAATCGGGTGTAATTGACATAAATGGCACCGCAGTGGTGATTGTATTCAATTGAAGATCGTCATCTGTTGCTCCACCTTGTTGGGCCAATGAAGAAAAGGCAAATAGTGAGAAAATGACTGTATTTCTGATGTTGTTTATCATAATTTAATAGCGCTTTCGACTGGCAAATATACGTAAATGGAACCCCTTTATTGTATGACCTACCTTAAAATAACCAATTTTTCCGTTTTTTCAGCAATTTCACCTTCTGGTGTTCTTACTTTGACGTTGTAAACATAAACTCCTTTCGCCAATTGATCACCAAAATCATCCAAGCCATCCCAATGAATTCCTTTTGAACGGAAACCATCACATTGAACGGACTCGTTAATTGTTTTCACCAATCGTCCTGAAACGGTAAAAATCTGAATCTGTGCATCTAAATCTACACATGCTTGATTGTGCTCGAAGAAGAAGTCTGTACTTGTTGTAAATGGGTTCGGGTAATTTAACACATGTTCTAGCTCGACATTTTCTTTTGCTCGAACCACAAACTCAATTGTCGCTTCAGAAGAATTATTATTTACATCCCACACTTTGATTGATAATGTGTGCGATCCTGGCTCGAGCTCCGTGAAATTGTAACGAACCTCACCCGATTGATATGAATCCAAATCTGCCGTGTAATAATCATTCAATACGATTGGATTTCCTGTTTCCCCATCGAGTACTGCAATCAAATCATGTCCAATTCCATTCCCAACCGTATTGATTCCGTTATCATCATACAATTTAGCAATCAAGATTGGAGTTTCGTCGGAAATTCCGCCATTCACGAAGTTTTCATCATTGAGGAATAATTCAATATCCGGTCCAACGACGTCATTAATACCATTCGGATCAATTCCACCTACCAAGAATCGGTGATCTACTCCTATCCCGTCAAAGGAACCATTCTCAGCATAATAGCTCAACTTTCCAACCCCGTATGAATAGTTAATATCCTTTGGTACAACAAAGGTAAATTCAAAGTTTCCGTTTGTCACACTAGCCTTACCACTGTACACTTTATTATTCTGAATTTCAAAATCGACGATCGGAGAATCTGCATCATTCCCAAGTGTATTTTGCGTCTTAATCTTATCAAAAACTGTAGGATAAAGTACGCCGTTGAATGAAGTAAGTGGTGCCCCATTAAAATCTTCCATGTGTCCTTTAATGGTTACTTTGCTCAATGCACTCAATGTATCCATCACCAATGCTGGATCAAGTCCGTTGATACTATCCGTCACCACATTAACTTTTGGTAAGGCGATTTGCAAAGCTGGATCTCCAATTAGTGTAAAGCTTCTACGGTTGTTTGTAGTTCCAGAGTTATTCTTTGTGAGGCGCATAATTTCACCAAAAGTATGAGGCTCAAAGGTAGAAGCATCACGTTCAAACACGCGGGAAACAAACTCTCTAATCGTTGCTGAGTTCACTCCAAAATAAACCGATCGCGTGGTTGTCATCAAAGCAATTGCTCCTCCGTAAGGGTTGAGTGATGCCCATTCTCCAGCCGACACACGATCTGGATCATCATACTTCGTAAACTCACATGTTGCAGAAACAATCAGTGAAAGTCGATCAATATTTTTCCAGTCTTTTATTTGCGGTACAGTAATCACGCGTTCTTCTGCCACACCTACTTCTCCACCATGCCCTACATAGTTAATCACCAAAGCTCCTCGCTCAATTCGGTCATTGATTTTATCATTCACATCAGGATATCTAGGACCTCCTGCGGTTGTCACCTGTTGAAAGGCATCGAGATAAATTTTATCCGTATTAATATCAGGATGATTTGTTTTTAAAGAATCGTACGCTGGTTCACAGTCGATATTCACGAAATACCCATCTTCTTCGTCGTCTGCAATTTGAACATACTTCGTTCTCCAATCGCCGAAGGTTGAAGAGCCGTTATCTGAAGAACAATTCGTGTTAGCCGTTGAATACAAGTTTGATCCGTTTCGCATGTAATGCTGAATTTTATCCACTTGTTCTTTTGCAATTTCATTGGATGAGATCAACAAACGTCCTACAGCGATATCCATCTCGTCATTTGGACTAATAGCTTCTGAGTCATCAAGAAGACCAAAATAATCATCTGTCACAAGTGCTGATATATGATTTTCTGATTGATCCACCTGGTAGGTCACCAAATAGTTCGAATTGGAAACGAGATTTCTGTGATCGAATGTACCGTCACCGAACAGCAACAAATACTTTGGACGCGTTTCAGGAGCGGAAGCCCCACGATCGTAGAACATCTTCGCAAACATTCGAATCGCCGTTGCATCTTGTGCACCTGAACTAAATTCGTTGTACACCTGTTCTGATGTTACCACATGTACCGTCATTCCATTCGCTCGGTGAAGATTTGCCAAACGTTCTGCTTGCCCGATAAACGTTTTATTCGTTACAATCAGATAGTCCGCTTGATCCAAGCCATGCAAGTTTTGCGGCTCCACATTGCTTACAAAAATAGGAACCTTGAAACCGATACCTGTTGACGCCACGAACTCGCGCAGTGAATCTAAATCAGCTTCAAAAGTGAAGTTTGTACCACTCGCCGTTCCTTGAATCAATTTCGGAACATGTCGATCGGTTACGTCCCACACAAAACCACTGGAAGGAATTCCGGAAAGGTTAAAGCTTCCCACATTTCCCGCTCCAACAGTTGATATATCTCTAAAATTGAACTGATTGTCCATCATTACCAGATTTCGACGAACATTCATTTCTATGTAATCTAAGTACGTTAAAATGGCAGGAGACGAACGGGTGATAGTCATTTGAACTGCCATGGCAGATGTCGCATTCGAATATTGAAAAGCCTGAGAGCCCCGCTTAAAATCTTCCCCAACCACAGGAAGATCGTCAGATGCGACTAAGGTTCCGTTTACTTTGTAACTTTGCGTATTTCCTGACGATGAATTACAGTTTGTCGCTAAAAACACTTTAAATGACGCTGTACTAGACGGAGCTACATTGGGCGCCGCTAACGAGAATGTTTTGGTCAAATCCGTATCAAACAATTCTCCATAAAAACGCTTTCCTCCCTTCACCAGTGAAACGGTCTCGCTCTCATGTTTTCTGAAATAGGAATAGGATGTAATATTATTCGTTACTGCGTTCGTTGAACTCGCCAACGTCTGAATTCTCAATGGTGTCCCACCAGTATTCACATTAATAAAATAGCAAGAGACAGTCGAATATGTATTTCGCTCTTGCGTCAATTCTCCTCCTTGAACCTTAATTCTATTCGGGCCCCATCCGTAGAACAAGATATAATCATCTTCATCGAACGAACCATCTCCATCTCCTACGATTTGAATCGCATTTTTCGCCAAATCATCCGTACGAGGATCACTGTTTAACTCAGGCAGCACACCATCACCATTCCCATAAACATTGATGTGATCAGGATTTAGCGAAGCCATGTCAATTCCCAAAGGTTCCAATCGTGTTTGAAGAAAATCGTAATCAATTTTGTGGATTCCATCTTCCGTAACAGCAATTTTGAGCCAAATACCCGATCCACTTTGCAACACAGAACTTGTTGCAAAATTCTTTTGAAAAACATTCACAGTTGGCGGTGCCTTCGAATATTTCACCTCGACTTGTGTCACACGATGAATACTCGATCCCACACGCACGAATGGAAACAAATTCAATACCGCATGTTTTTCAGATGCCGCGTTCGAAATTGTCAGTAAGTAATCAGGCTCACCAACTTCGATGTACTGATTATTGAGAAATTCAACCTCTTTTGGATCAGCTGGTGCTGTCGACAAAATTTCCAGCTCGACATTCAACGGAGTTTGCGTATTAATCTTTTCTCTCCAGAAAAAATTCGGTCGTTTTCCATCCAATTCTTGTCCAACAATTTTCGGAATCGTAACAATTTGTTCTCCATATTGAATTTCCATTAGTTCCTCCCACGCGATATCCAAAATGACATCTTCTTGTCCGAACCCGTAATTTGCGCATACTAAAAGGTTTAGTACAGTAAAAAGTAATATATTAGTATTGAACAATGTTCTTGTTTTCATATTGCAAATATCAGTGTCTTTTCTCATCAAACAAAAAAACGCAACAATTCTTTGAATATTATACTCATTTTGTAATATTTGTAACTTTATTTTAAGAATCCCGTTATAGAGTAATCGGATCACCATTAACCGATTTAATGAGACGTATCAAATACTTACTGACATTTAGCCTTCTCAGCATAGCTGCAGGCAATGCCTATTCGCAGGACCCACAGTTCACTCAGTTCTACGCTAACCCCATCTACCTGAACCCCGCCTTTGCTGGTTCGAACGGATGTCCACGTTTTGCAATGAACTACAGAAACCAGTGGCCAAACTTATCCGGAAGCTATGTAACATACAGTGCTTCGTATGACCAATATTTCAAGAACATTTCTGGAGGAATTGGAGTAATCGGATTACACGATCGACAAGCGCAAGGAACAATTAACACGACGATGCTCGGTTTAATTTATTCTTACCACTTGAAGGTAAACCGAAAATTCTCCATGCTTTTTGGAGCCAGAGCTTCTATGTTCAACAAAACTGTTGATTGGGACAAATTGACATTTGGAGACATGATTGACCCACGTCGTGGTTTCATTTATGCAACTGGAGATGTTCCTCGAGGAGGATCACGTTATTTCTTTGACGCTTCAGCAGGAGTTGTTGGATACAGCAAAAATTTCTTCTTTGGTTTTGCGGCTCATCACTTGAATCGTCCGAATGAATCGATGATTGTTGGAGACTCACGTCTTCCTATTCGTATGACAGGACACATGGGAGCAGAAATCAAGTTAGGACAAAAATCGCAGTACTCAAATGTCACTTCGATTATGCCTAATGTAATTTATCAGTATCAGAATGGCTTCCAAGAGATCAACATCGGTACCTACGTAAAGTATGGAGCATTTAATGTTGGAGCTTGGTTCCGTAACCGAGATGCATTTATTTTGGCCATCGGAGTAAACACAGGCAAATTTAAATTGGGGTATAGTTATGATGTAACTGTATCTAAACTAAACAACGGTGTGTCAGGAGGATCACACGAAGTATCACTAGGAATTAACTTTAATTGTAAGGACAAACCCTTATCTTTTAGAACAATTTCTTGTCCTTCTTTCTAAAAAGTGTAACTATTTATTGCTGATCCGTTGTAATGAGTAAATTTGTGAATCAAGAATTATGAAAACCAAAAGTAACAATATGCGATTTTTAAGCTATTTATCAATTGCGCTTGTAGGAGCTTTCTTCATCACTTCGTGTTCGAGAGAGGCTTCTAACACGACGGGGTGGGACTACAACAACCCGAGAACAGGTGGTTTCCAAAAGGTACCATTTGTTGATCAGGAAACAGGTCCCGGGCTTCTACTCGTTGAGGGTGGAACATTTACGATGGGTCGCGCCGAGCAAGATGTAATGCATGATTGGAACAACAGAGCACAGCGTGTTACTGTTTCTTCCTTTTATATGGATCAAACAGAGGTAACAAACTTCCACTGGTTGGAATATTTGTACTGGATTTCTCGTGCGTACAATGAGACATACCCAATGGTATACAAGAATGCACTTCCAGATACATTGGTTTGGCGTTCAAAGTTAGGATTCAACGAAAAATACGTTGATTACTATCTTCGTCACCCAGCGTACCGCGACTACCCTGTTGTTGGTGTTTCTTGGTTGCAAGCAAATGATTACTGTAAATGGAGAACGGATCGAGTAAACGAGTACATCCTTATTCGTGAAGGTATTTTAGACTTCAACATCGATCAGCGTGATGATGCAACATTCAACACTGAATCGTATTACGCAGGTCAATACGAAGAAGGGCTTGTTCGCAACGTAAAAGATTTGAACCCTTCCAATTTGGATGGTAAAAAATTAGGAACACGTATCGTTCGTATGGAGGATGGAATTCTTCTACCACGATACCGCCTACCAACAGAGGCTGAATGGGAATTCGCAGCGACTGGTTTGATCGGAAACTTGGAAGAAGGTTCTGAAAACATCACAGATCGTCGCCTCTACCCCTGGAACGGTCACTGGGTTCGTCAAGATGAAGAGCAATTTACAGGACAAATTCGTGCGAACTTCGTAAGAGGTCGTGGGGATTACATGGGAGTTGCAGGAAACTTGAACGATGGTGCAGACGTTACAGCTCCAGTTGAATCTTACTGGCCAAACGATTACGGTCTTTACCACATGGCAGGTAACGTTTCTGAGTGGGTTTTGGATGTTTACCGTCCATTGACAAGCGAAGAATACGATGAATTCCGCCCATTCCGTGGAAATGTCTTCAAAACAAAATTGTTGAACAACCAAGGAAGTATCGAAGTAAAAAGTACGCAAGTACAATACGACGTTCACGGTATGAAAGAGTACCTTAACGAATTCGAGCGTATCCGTTACCAACGTATTTCAGCAGACAAGCACGATCCAAATGATACAATCATCCCAACTGGATTGGCTCGTAACATTGAGTCTCGTAACCCTTCTCTTACTGGTTATGCTCCAGATCCATTCTATGTTTCTCACGGAAAAGTGAAAGATTCAATTGAATTGGCACTTTTGAGAGATATCAACGAAGTAGTTGACGTTGCACTTACAATGAAAAACGAGAAGTACGACATTGAAGCATCTACTTACATTCAAGACAACTTGTTTGATGGAATCTTTGCTGACGAAATCCGTGAAGGTCCAGAAGGTGAAGAGTATGCATTCGAAATCATTTCAATGTTGCGTGAAGGATTCAACGAGTTTATCTTGAACACACCAGGTAAATTGAAATACCGCGAAGTAACGGAAGAAGAAAACATTGGACGTTTGAACTACCGTAAGTCTGATTACATTGACTACCTCGACGGTGATATCGAAAGTTCTATCTTCTACGACAATGATGATCGTAAGAATGATATCAACCAAGCAACGCGTGACCCACGATTGGTAATGTACCAAGATCAACACGAAGAGTACAGCTTGGATGGACAGCAAGTAAAACCAGGAGACAGAACTTCTTGGCCAACAACATTGATTTCTGATAAATCAAGAGTTTACAAAGGAGGTTCTTGGAAAGACAGAGCTTACTGGTTGGTTGCAAGTAACCGCCGCTTCTTGGATGAAGACCAAGCAACGGATGCTATCGGATTTAGATGTGCGATGGATCGAGTTGGCTCCCCTACTGGTTTCAACTACGGTAGAAAAAAGAAAAAGAAGAAGTAATTATTCTTTCACAAATATTGAAAAGCCCGGATCATTTGATCTGGGCTTTTTCGTTTTAAACAAGTGTGTATTGACAAGGCAATCACTTAATTGATACAACCAATTCTTCCGAGCGGTATATTTGTAACATGAATACACTTTACCAGCTGTTTTTAGATTCTAGCGGAATTTGCACCGATACCCGAAAAATTCAATCAGACTGTATCTTCGTTTGTATTAAAGGAGAAAATTTCGACGGTAATACGTTTGCCGCGAAAGCACTAGAAAGCGGTGCGAAACATGTCATTGTTGATAATGAGACCTATTTCACCGATACGTCTGGCATGACGCTCGTTGAAAACAGTGTTAAATGGCTTCAAGAATTAGCGAATCATCACCGAAAACAATTCGATATTCCCGTTATTGGGATTACAGGTAGTAATGGAAAAACATCTACCAAAGAATTGATTCATGCCGTTCTCAGTCAGAAATACAACGTTCTCGCAACAATCGGAAACCTGAACAATCATTTGGGCGTTCCATTCACCCTCCTTCGAATGAAACCCGAGCATGAGATTGCCATTATTGAAATGGGAGCAAATCGTTTCAAGGACATTGAAGAGTTAAGTACAATAGCTGAACCTACACATGGCATCATTACGAATATTGGAAAAGCGCATTTAGAAGGATTTGGAGGATTTGAAGGAGTGCTCAGAACAAAACGTGAATTATACGAATCGATTGAATCGTCTAATGGTCTGATTGTCTACAACGCCGATGACGAAATTCTCAAAAATGCGCTTCCGAAAGAAGTGAAAACAGTCAATTACGGAACGGAAAACGGTGATATTCGTGGAGAATTGGTCAACCTCTCCCCTTTTGTAGAAATGAAATGGATGTATGAAGACTACGCATCACCTGTATTAAAGACTCAAATGATTGGGAAATACAATTTCTACAATTACCTAGCTGCTGTGACCTTCGGAATAGTCTTCGACGTTCCTGCAACCGATATTTCAGCAGCGATCGAAGAATACACACCGACGAATAACCGCTCTCAAGTCAAAAAAACAGCAAAGAACACGCTCATTATGGATTGCTACAACGCAAACCCAACGAGTATGCGATCTGCTTTGGAAAGCTTTGCTGCAAATTCGCATCCCAACAAACTCTTCATTATTGGTGACATGAAAGAATTGGGGAAGGAAGAAGAGAAAGAACACAAGGCAATTGTCGAGTTGATCGAAAAGTTGAATTTAAGGGGATATACCGTCGGAACAGCCTTCAAACAACACGCATCTTCTTCTATTCTTCAGCAATTTAAAACAACTCAAGAATTAAACGAGTTTCTTTCTTCCGAGAATCTTTCGGGAAAATTGATCCTTTTGAAGGGATCGAGAAGTATAGGTTTGGAGAAGGCTGAG
>PDWJ01002190.1_pt1 | contig 37596 bp, 31 predicted proteins | sample 1430881 | NCBI WGS metagenome assembly PDWJ01 (sample SAMN01162460, study PRJNA174530) | Oral metagenome, whole genome shotgun sequencing project. | biome: Marine environment; feature: Marine mammal; material: Swab sample of the gingival sulcus; isolation source: swab sample of gingival sulcus...
GGGTGGATTAGATGACTTGCAAGTGACCAAACTTTTTGATTTAAATCATCGTGTGCTTATAAGAAACGAACCCACCAAGAAACTACTTAACATCATAAATAAACTAAAAGTTACGCTTCCAAAAAAAGTTTTAGACGTGCAAAAAACGTCATAAATTTGTAGTAACACGCCTGTTTTTCAGATTTACCATAACTTATACGTGTGTCTAGATTTACCTCATTTCGTGTTTTTACAATCCGCAAACGCAAGTATCAGCAAGCCGCTCATAAAATCGCTGGTTGTGCATTGGAGGTTCTGCGTATTCAAGTCATCTCATACAGGCACATGTTCATTTTTCTCTACCCGAATTATTGACATAACGCTCCAGTCTCAACGGGAAAGGAACAATACCATCAAAAACATTCGTGTCCATTCGTGGTTACAAACAAATTGGCCAGGCAGACACTTCTGTTTATGTAAAAAAAGATCCGTGTCCATCCGTGTCCATCTGTGGTTAAAAAAAAGGAACCACAGATGAACACAGATAAACACAGATAGGTGTATCAGTAAGCCGCTCACAAAATCATTGGTTGCGCATTAGAGGTTCTGTGTATTCAAACCATCTCATACAGGTTCTTTTTCATTCTTCTCTACCAGAATTTTTAACATGACATTCCAATCTGAAAGGGAAAAGAACAATACCATGAGAATCATTCGTGTTCATTCGTGTCCATTCGTGGTTACCAACAAATTGACCATGCAGACACTTCTGTTTCTGTGAAAAAAGATCCGTGTCCATCTGTGTCCATCTGTGGTAAAAAAAAGGAACCACAGATGAACACAGATAAACACAGATAGGTGTATCAGTTAGTCGCTCATAAAATCGCTGGTTGTGCATTGGAGGTTCTACGTATTCAAATCATCTCATACAGGTTCTTTTTCATTCTTCTCTACCGATTTTTTTAACATGACATTCCATTAAAAACAAAGGAGCCGCCATATACGTCACCCTGGGGAATTGAAGAGCGTTTGGTCCATGACGTTAACATGGGTCTGCAGTCCCATGTTAACTCTTGTTTACATGGGTAAGGCCAGGATGTTCAATGCATATATATCTTGTTCTCATCATGTTAGCAAAAAAAATATTGGATTAATGGATCAAGCAGATGTGGTATATCTTGTTTTTGTGTTATAATTGTAACCAGTCTTGTGCATTTCAAACTTCTTTGAATCCACAATTAGGGCTATAGAATTGCAAGGAGGAGAAATAAGATATGAAGTGGTTCCTCGCCTTCTTCAAAACCTCTATTGGCAAGAAACAGTTAATGGCTATTACGGGCCTGTTTCTTTCAATTTTTATAATCGTTCACCTTGTCGGTAACTTTACGCTATTTATGGGAGCAGAAACCTTTAATGAATATGCCAAGTTTTATGCCGATCATCCGAAGTTACTACTTGTAGCAGAAGCAGGACTCGTCACCATTTTCCTGGTTCACATTCTTTTGGCTTTTAATTTGACTTTGGAAAATAAAGCTGCCAGACCACAGTCATACGCGAAGAAAGACGCATCCGATGCGACCCTGGCTTCCCGTACCATGATTTATTCAGGCGCGATTGTCTTGGTATTTCTGGTTTGGCACCTTATTGTTTTTAAGTTCGGACCTCACCATACCCATCCCAGGGGGCTGTATGGCGTGGTATCAGAAGCCTTTCAAATACCGTGGATCGGAAGCGTATCCGTCATTGCGATGCTTCTTTTGGGCTTCCATTTGAATCACGGTATTCAGAGCGTGATTCAGACATTTGGAGTCGAACAACCCAAACTAACGCCCTTAGTCAATTTGGTGGGGCTGGTTCTCTCACTTTTCATCGGAATTGGTTTTGCAATCATTCCACTATTCTTCTTGTTCAAAGGGTAAGGGGGAAGACATGATACTTGATTCAAAAGTCCCAAGTGGTCCACTTGAAAAGAAATGGGACAATCATCGATTTAAATTAAAGGTCGTGAACCCGTCCAATAAGAGAAAGTACAAGGTCATCGTAGTTGGAACCGGCCTGGCAGGAGCCTCTGCTGCCGCTTCCATGGCCGAGTTGGGATACGAAGTTGAGAGCTTCTGTATTCAGGACAGTGCCAGAAGAGCGCACTCCATCGCTGCTCAAGGCGGTGTCAACGCGGCGAAAAACTATCCCAATGACGGTGACAGTATCTGGCGCTTGTTCTATGACACCATTAAAGGCGGGGACTATCGTTCCAGAGAAGCCAATGTCTACAGGCTGGCTCAGGTCAGTAACAACATTATCGACCAATGTGTTGCGCAGGGTGTTCCCTTTGCTCGCGATTACAGTGGCTATCTGGATAACCGCTCCTTCGGTGGCGCTCAGGTTTCCCGTACTTTTTACGCGCGCGGACAAACCGGTCAACAGCTTCTTCTCGGTGCCTACAGTGCCCTGATGAAGGAAGTTGGCAAAGGCAAAGTCAAGCTGCACACCAGAAGGGAAATGGTCGATCTGGTTGTTGTCAACGGACACGCACGCGGTATTATCGTTCGCAACCTGGTTACAGGCGAACTCGAACGCTACAATGCCAACGCGGTGGTTCTCGCAACCGGTGGTTACGGCAACGTGTTCTTCCTTTCCACCAATGCAAAAGCCTCGAATGTGACAGCCGCTTATCGCGCTTACAAGAAAGGAGCCTATTTTGCCAACCCGTGCTTTACCCAAATTCACCCAACCTGTATTCCGGTATCAGGTGATCATCAATCCAAGCTGACTCTCATGAGTGAATCACTGAGGAACGATGGTCGTGTCTGGGTTCCCAAGGCAAAAGACGAGACCCGGCCGGCAACACAGATTCCAGAAAACGAGCGTGATTACTATCTGGAACGCAAATACCCCAGCTTCGGGAACCTGGTTCCCAGGGACGTCGCTTCCCGAAACGCCAAGCTTGCATGTGATGCCGGTAACGGTGTTGGTACCACCGGGCTGGCTGTGTATCTGGATTTTGCAGACGCCATTAAGCGCGACGGAAGAGATACCATTGCGGCAAGGTACGGAAACCTCTTCCACATGTACGAGAAAATCACCGATGAAAATCCCTATAAAGTTCCCATGAGGATTTATCCGGCCATTCACTACACCATGGGCGGGCTTTGGGTCGATTACAATCTGCAGTCTACCATTCCCGGGCTCTTTGTTCTGGGCGAGGCGAACTTCTCCGATCACGGTGCCAACCGTCTTGGAGCGAGTGCGCTTATGCAGGGCTTGGCTGACGGTTATTTCGTCATTCCCTACACCATTGGCGGATACCTGGCTACTCAGAGCTATGATCGTGTGGAGACAACGCACAGTGAATTCAAAGATGCCGAAAATCAGGCAAAAGCCAAAATCGACAAACTTCTGGCCGTTAAGGGTAAGAAGACAGTGGACGATTTCCACAAGGAACTGGGTAAAGTTATGTGGGAATACTGCGGTATGTCAAGAGAGGCGGTAGGCTTGAAGAAGGCCATTAACAAGATTCCGGAAATCAGGGAAGAGTTCTGGAAAAATGTGACGGTTACCGGTTCCCAGGGCGAGCTCAACCAGACACTGGAACGAGCATGCCGCGTGGCCGATTTCCTCGAGTTTGGGGAACTGATGTGTCGCGACGCATTGGAACGACCCGAATCGTGTGGTGGTCACTTCCGGATTGAATCCCAGACTGAAGAAAACGAAGCAAAGCGTGATGATGAAAATTACTCACACGTTGCCGCCTGGGAATATCGGGAAGGTAAAGATCCCGTTCGTCACCAGGAAGAACTGGAGTTTGAAAATGTCAAACTGACGCAAAGGAGTTACAAGTGAGTAAGAAAATCAATATTACACTTAAAATCTGGCGTCAAAGCGGGCCTAACGCTCAAGGTAAACTGGTATCCTACAAAATGGATGGCGTGGATACCGATATGTCCTTCCTCGAAATGCTCGATATTCTCAATGAACGCCTTGAAAGAGAAAACGACAACCCCGTGGCATTTGATCACGACTGCCGTGAAGGTATTTGTGGTATGTGCAGCCTGGTTATCAACGGCAAACCTCATGGTCCCGATGCCGGCACAACTGCTTGCCAGCTTCACATGAGAAAGTTCAAGGACGGCGATGTCGTTTACATTGAACCATGGAGAGCCAAGGCTTTTCCCATAATTAAAGACTTGATCGTCGATCGTTCAGCCTTTGATCGCATCATCCAGGCTGGTGGATTCACTTCCGCAAAAACTGGCGGTGTTCCCGATGCCAACAGCATTCCAATCAATAAATTGAACGCCGATAAGGCCATGGATGCAGCCGCCTGTATTGGTTGCGGTGCTTGTGTTGCCGCCTGTAAAAACGCCTCAGCTATGCTGTTTGTTTCAGCTAAGGTGTCTCAGCTTGCACTTTTACCTCAGGGTGAAGTGGAAGCCAAGCAGCGCGTTCGTTCAATGATTGATCAAATGGATAAAGAGGGCTTCGGTAACTGTACGAATACCTACGCCTGTCAGGCGGAATGTCCGAAGGAAATCAAGATTGACAATATCGCAAGGTTAAACAGGCAGTGGGTAAAGTCCCGCTTCTGTTTGCTTGGCGAATAGTCTGACTTCAATTAGCCTAACCTGCAATTGCGTTGCGGGTTAGGTTCAAGAAGAAAAGCAGGTTGAACCCTGAAAGTGCAGCTTGACATGAACCGTTGCATTTTCAGAGTTTAACCTGCTTTTTTTGTCTAAACAACTCGATGGATAAATCGTATAATTTGCAAGAGACTGTGTTTTGATTTCAATGAGGGGTTAGGTGGTGAAAGGTGAGTAAGAAGAAAACGGGTTGTATCGCATGTGCCATAGGATGCGGAATTTTTATCCTGCTAGGTTTGTTATTCGTTGTCATGGGATCGGTTTGGATAAGCCAAAAGGGCGAGTTCGATCAAACTGCTTCCATTCTTTCCAGCGAGAGCGATTGCTTCATTCAGCTCAAACTGAACGAGGAAGAAGAGTTCCTGATTGATTTCATACAGAAACTATCGGCACAGGCCAACAAGGACAATCCCGTTTTTAAAAAGTTTCCTGCATTAGAGGAAATGAACAACGCGAAGACGAAAAGTGATATTAAAGAACTCATGCCGCTCAGAGTCGAGTTACAGACTCTACCAGCCAATGAAGAATTTCAATTATCGGTGGGTTTTTCCGCTTATCACAGAATAGCCTCCATCGCTTATTATTTTGCCGAGCGAAATGCGAGAGAGAACGATCTTTTCTATGAAGAGGGGCAAAGGTCCTACATCGAGGTTAAGACCAAAAAGGGAAAAAGTGTTTTCATGAGCCTCGATGAGAGCATTTTTTATCTGGCAAACACAAGAAATGCCATGAGTTTAATGCTCACTGGTCTTCCGGTTACACAGGCGGACCACCATGACAGTGTAGGCCTCAAAGATCTCAATTTGGATAGTTTCTTGTACGGTTTTCTTACGAGAAGTGCTATTCGACCTGAAGTATTTCTATTTCTGGGTGTTGAGGATTTAACCCCATGGGACTGGTTCAGCGAGGATGTGTTGAGCCGAGTGGCTCTGGATATGCGTGCTAACTCCAATGGCGAAGAACTGCTGGGCACGTTGATTTTTGATCTGACTGATTCTGGCTATGTTCCTCTGGTACGTGAAAAAATGGACGATGTCATTGAAGCGATAAATCGGAAAGGTACAGTTAAAATTCACGTTAACTGGGAAGAATTACCCAGTAGACTCACGGCTCATTTTAGCATGTACGACTTTCAAATCCCCACCGGCAAGACCGACATTGGCAACGGTGTTCACATTGAAGTCAATGACGATGGTGCGGAGTAACCTGAACCCTTCAACATTCAGTATAATATGGGAGAATTCACAAAAAACGGTCTGTGGCTCGAATTGCGTTTACAGTAATTGAAGAGTGGGCGGTGTTTTTGATAAACTTATTTTTTAAGCGTGATGCCCTTTGCTGAAGGGTATAAGTCGTGCCGCAGTTGGAGCTGTAAAAATGAGTTCAATTGAAAACCGATTTACCGAACTAGCTACGCAAATTAAACAGGAATTTCTGTTTGACACGTGTTTTTTCTGTGATCGGACAGGCATGGATTTGGTTCTAAGTCAGGGTGATGCCGCCTCCAGCTTTGCCGTTTTTTTAAAGACACGGCTGCAGGAAGAAGATGACAGTTACTTCACTGAAGTCAAGTTTTTCAGGTATCGCAATTCAGAATTAAAAACAACCGAACACCTGGCTCTCATTCCCGTTTATCTAGAGGGCTCGAATTTCAAGTTTCTGGGGATTATTTATCGCAAACTGGAATATCTCGACAAGCTTCTCAAGTCCAGAGTGTTGCCGGCCTATCTTACTGGTTGGCTGTATAATCTCATTACAGAGAGAGAGTTAGCTCAAAAACGCGAAGAAAACATACAGCGACTTGTCTTGGCTCTTGAGGAAAAACGCCAGTATACACTTACCCTCGAGAGCAAGCTCGAAGATATGCAGCAGAAAATGGAGGACATTCGAGTTTCAAGCGGCGGCAAGAAAGTTGAACTCTTTGCCTTGCGGGAGCTACTGGAGGATCAGGTAAAAGAATACCAGGATTTGGCCAGAGAATACCAAGCACTGTTTGAAGAATTTGAGCACATGGAAAAGGAGTACCTCAGTATCTGCGTGACGTTTGAAACACAAACGCACTTGCAGAATCGGCGGAGATCCGAGGATTGGGCTCGTGAACTGGAAAAGGCGATCGAGGAGCACGAGCAAACAAAACAGGAACTGCTGAAGGTGCGAACGGTGGCGGCACATTATCAAAGCAAATACAACCAGATATTGAAGAACTTCTCTAAATGGTCACCCGATATGTTGCGAGATTTCCAGAAAAAAGTTCGTTTAATAGGGAGCAAATCAAATAAACGATAGCTCAGAACAACGATTACTCCAATCAGGGCGCGTTTTCATTCGATCAACCGACATTCTCGACTTCATTTCTTTACCGGACAGGTTTTGTGGATTTGGTAGAGAATAGCCTTGAAACACCGGCATTAGAGGTAATACCGTTCGAAGTGCTTTTTTAGCTTATTGGTATGTCTATGCCTCCAGGTCGAATTCTCCTTCGTGATACCTCGCAGATAGAGTTGCCAGATCGGTTGCAGCGCGTTCAACATGTCGTTTAACTGCAATTTTGACATTGGCCATGCCCGCCTGAGCGAGTTTTTCTATTAGATGATGGATTCTGAGGTGGAGTCGAGCCTGCATTGCTTCACTGCCTGTCCAAATGGTTGCCGAAAGAGACTGTCCTTCCTTTAGTATATCTGCCCGAAAGTGACCCATGCTCTTGAAATCGAGATGAAGAACAACCAGGAAGCGCTTCCGTTCTTCTCTGTTGGATAAGGGTTTATAGAGGATTTCCAGAGAACTCGTCTGCTCCCCCATTTTGAGGGGAATGGAAAAATACAGCGGCCCCTGGTTGAGGTTTTGAAAGCGATTCCAATCGTTTATGCGGTCGGTGAACTGGATCAGCTTTTCAGGTAAGTTTTTCGGTAAGTCGCCATCTCTGATCATTTCAATCATGGATTGAATGAATTCAACTTGACCCTTTTTTGTGCGCTGCTTCATTCTGCTGAATAATTCGTAGAGGTCTTTAATGGCATTCTGAGAGAAGCCCTGTTCCTGGAGTTGTCCCAACTTCTGCTGCAGTTTCTCATCAGGTGTGTTCAGGAAATTTTTTAAGGGGCCTGTCGTGTTTACGTCAGTCAAAGAATCATCCATCAAGAGCAAGTTGGATTGTAAACCCGTTTGCCACGTGGTTTGTTGGGAACGGGCAAGAAAGCGGAGAACATTCCTCAGCCAGGACTCTATTTCAGGGAGATCGACTCCTTTAGAGAGCAAACTGGAGACCTGCCTGGAAAATTCCATGAGTTGGATCTTCTCTGAAAAGGATTGAGGCCACTCGGGCAGGGCATGGTTGCATGTTTGATAGAACTGAGAGGCAGATGCCTCTGGTTCCAGACCCGTAATAAAACCCCGAATGAGGGGATGTGTCCTGTCATGAAGATTCCACGACATCACTTTAGGGAGTTTACCATGGAGCGCTTGTTCGAGGATCCGGCTTGTTTCATCCTGATCTGCCGGATTATTGACCGCTTGATTGGCCGCATTCAGGAAAGCAAGTGTCTGGAAAGGCTTTATTCGTCTGCGAAGTATCTTGGACAAAAGTTCATTCCGGATTTCTTCGGACAGTTCTGTATTAAAGAGTTGGGTTAGTGTTTCTCCCAGGTCGTTGGGGAGGTGAGACTTGACGTGCTGCCGCCATAACTTGGAAAGGCCCGTTGTTAAGTCGCTCGCATCGCTTTGAATGATGTGTTTCCAGAGCGACTGTGTGACAGGGGACATAGGTCGATAATGTAGGGGGCCTCTGGTTTGGTGGATCGCGTTCAGTTTTTTAATAAAGGTATAAAAACGCTTTCTGAATGGCTCTCTCATCTCCGTGGACAGCAAATCCCGCAGCGGTGGACGGCTTGGTTCAAACTGGCTCAAATTCAGTAAACGAGTGATCTCCATTCGAAGAGGTCGCGTCAACAGCGATGAAGGCAGTTTTCCCTGGAAATAAGATACCAACAGAGGTGTTTTTTCAGAGGAAAGATGATCGAGAATCCAAAAGCCTTTTTTCACATTGGGTGAAGCTTTGATGAAAAGCTCGAATTCTCTGGAGTCCATTTCGGGTAAAGCGGAGGCCGCTATCCTTTTCAACAGATTCGGGTTGTGGGCTTGCAAGCGTTCCAGCTGGCTGAATCGAATAGGAGGCAAGGGCGATAGGTTTGCCTTTAAAAGGTTGCTGGAGAGCGCGTTCTTTAATTCAAGTGCCAGAAGTTCGTTCCAGCCTTTTTGATTCCCTGTCAAGAAACTCAATAATTCAGCGTGATCTGATTCGTTGAGAACACGGAGAAGAACCTGTTCCAGCTTAAAAAGCGGGTTTTGTTCGATTTTATATAAGTTCTGCCTCATCCAATCTTCTTCAATTTGGTTCAAGCTATTGAAGATGCTGATATTTGGGAGTTCGTAAATGTTCCCTTCAATCAGTGCTTGTTCCAGTGCCACGGGAATGGATGCACCAGCAGCCTGGAACACCACGTGGTTTTGCAGCCAATCAAGCAGTTTTTGTAGAGCCTGTGGGACAATTTTTGGTGGGCAGGACTGAATGAACACTTTGGATCTGGACGCTAATTCCTCAATTAAAGGCAGAATTTCCGGGAGTGACTGTGTTTTTCCCGCAAGGAATGCCGTAATTTCCGGGTCTTTTACAGCATCGACTTTCGAGAGAAGATGTTGCAGACTCGTCATGGGCTCACCCAGGCGCTCCATGGAATAGTCCAGTGCCATTTGTCTCATCTCCTGAGGTAAGAGCGGGAGGACTTTCTGAAGCGACAGGTTTTGAACATGGTGGTTTGGTTTTACCTGAAGCGGTTCGGCTGGAATGAGCTCTTCCAGCTCGGAGGAAAGCCTATGCATGTCTGTCTCTGTCAACGAGCGGGTTTTCATCAGTTTGAGAAAGTCCACTACAGCGCTTGTGTGTATTCCAACTTGTTCGATCTCAAGGCGTTTCATCGTGCTTGCAAGGCTATCGATATCCGGAACATTGATTTGGGTGAGAGTGGATCCATTTAAGTCGGAGAGGGTGATTTTTCCGCCGCCGGCATCCACTTCCAGTTTAGCCGTTGATTTTGGGGAAAAGTCCAGAGTTCGATCACCCATGCACACTTTCCACATAGAACCCGCCTGTTCCAGGTAAATGGCGTCAAATAGTTTGTGGGGAGCAGCTGGGTCAATCATCAGAAGAGGATGCCTCCTTAAAGTGTTTTCGGAAGGGGTGTGCAAATGCTTGAGCTGAACAGGCATTGTTTTACCTGGACACCTTACTGCATTTCCGGCTCACACCTTCTTCAAAGTAACTTGACCATTTAAATCATTTCGCGTAATTATCACACATTTCCTTTTTTGGCCTAAGTTTTGCGGGTATTAATACCGTCGAGTGCGTATAATGTGACTATTGAAATCATTGGAGGTTCAATGAAAACCTATTATTTTATTTTTATCAGCTTGCTACTATGGGGATTTAACTCATTTGGGGATCAACCTTCAAAAGACCAGTTGCCTCCAGCTGCGGATCAAACAGCCTCTTTGCAGGAAGACTATCATCCCTATTTGGCCAGAATTGTCGCGGGATACTTGTCCTACAATCACTACAGTGGAATGCGTATTGACGATTTTACCTCCCGTGAAATGTTTGACAATTACTTTAAAATGCTGGATTACAATAAGATGTACTTCACGGCCTCCGATGTGGAACAGTTCAGGCCTTTTCAGTATGCGCTTGACGACATGCTGCTTTCAAGAAAGCCCGATCTGCGTCTGGCTTTCGATGTTTATGAACTTTTTCAAAAGCGGGTGAAGGAACGGGTTCACGCCAATTTGGCCTTGTTGGATCAGAAATTTGACTTCACACTGGACGAATCCATCTGTACCGATCGAGAAGACGCAGAATGGGCTTCATCAAAAGCAGAACTGGATGAGCTTTGGCGTAAGCGAATCAAAGAACAGGTTTTGGGATTTCTATTGAGGGACAAGTCTTATGAAGAAACCATCGAACTTCTGAAAAAGCGCTACAAGCGCAACTTGAAAGATGTATACGATGTCAAGGGTGTGGAAATTCTCGAGAGGTACCTTACCGCTCTAACCAGTGTATTCGATCCTCACTCTTCCTACATGAAGCCTGCCTCCAAGGAGAACTTCAATATCGGGATGGAACACGCGGTGGAAGGTATTGGTGCTACATTGAGAAGGGACCAGGAGTACACCGCCATTGTGGACTTAACGCCAGGCGGACCCGCTCAGCTTTCCGGTGAGCTTCAGCCCGGCGATAAAATTATTGCCGTGGCTCAAGGAGAAGAAGAACCCGTTGATATTATCGACATGAAACTCCAAAGAGTTGTAAGCATGATTCGCGGGAAAAAGGGAACCGAAGTCAGATTGACGGTCATTCCCTCTCAGGGCTTGGATTCATCTGAAACCAAAATCGTCTCCATTACAAGAGATAAAGTTAAAATTACTGCCAATGATGCCAAATATGAAATAAAAGAGATTAAAAGCAGCAACGGACACAGCTACAAATTTGGTGTGATCGATATACCCGGTTTTTACCAGGATACCAATGCCCGCTACAGTGGAGACGAAAACTACAAGAGCTTAACCAAAGACGTCAGAAAGATTTTAGCTGAGTTGAAGGAAAAGCAGGTTGACGCGATTGCCATTGACCTCAGATTGAATTCAGGCGGTTCCCTGCCGGAAGCCATTACACTTTCCGGTTTGTTTATTAAAGACGGTCCCATTGTGCAGGTACAGGATCGACAATCCAGAAAAAGAGTCCTGGAAGATCCCGACCCGGAAATAGTTTACGAGGGTCCGCTTGTTGTTCTCACAAGTGCCATGAGTGCGTCGGCCTCTGAAATTTTTGCTGGAGCAATTCAGGACTACGGTCGAGGCATTGTTATTGGCTCAGAGTCCACTCACGGAAAAGGAACCGTTCAAAACATGGTGGGTCTGCAGCGAACACTCGAACAGTTGCTGGATCATAGATATGAAAAGGATGTAGCCGGAGCTTTGAAATTTACCATCCAGCAGTTTTACAGAGTGAATGGAAGTTCCACTCAAAATAGGGGCATTGTTTCTGATATTGCACTGCCATCACCTTACGATCGCTACGGAATGAGGGAGGAAGAACTGCCCAGATCTCTTCCTTGGAATGAAATCGATCCTGCTGAATATGTAAAAATAGCCGATTTAGGTGAGCTGATCAATGAACTCAAGGCTCTTTCCGCCAAGCGGGTTGAAAAGAATAAGGAGTTTCAGTATCTCAAAGAGGATCTGGCTTATTGGGATCAACTTGAAGAGGAAAGCACCCTGTCTCTCAATATGGATGTCCGGAAAAAAGAAATGATGCGGCTCGATGAACTGGAAAAGAACAGAAAAGCTGAACGCGAAAAACGGCTTGGTCTGACCAAACCAAAAGACGAGAGCCCTGCAAAAACCCAGTCTGAAAACAAACCGGGAAAAGCTGGAGATAAAGACATCCCCGACTTTATTCTGGAAGAGGCATTGAACATCCTGGCGGATTACTGTGATCGCACAGGGATTAAAATTGTGGCGTCAGAGTTATCCGGGCAAAGAAAGGAAATGTAAAACTATCCGCAAAGGCAGAGACGCGTGTTATGATAGTTTTTCATTCTTTGTTCAAGGATTGACTTCATGAAACACGTGCAACTCGATCGGGAATCCCTTTTTCAGAAAGTCGGCAACGAGGCTGTTTTACTCGACCTGAAAAAGGGAAACTACTTTCAGTTAAATGAAATTGCTGCCATTATTCTGGATTTCCTCATCGAGGGAAAGTCTCCCGATGAAATCGTGAGCAGAATCTGTCATGATTACGATGTCAAGCCTGCTGTAGTGGAATCCGATATGAATGACTTGCTGAAGGAGCTGGAACGGCATGACCTTTTGGCGAAAAACGATTAGTTTCAGCAGGCTTCTCAAACGTCTCTCCTTGAGTGATTGGTTTTTTTTTGTCTGAGCTGGATTTCTATTTTGATCATGAGCCTCAAATTGAAGCGGAAATATCAATCTTCCATGCTGCAATACCATCCTGCGGATTCGGTTCCTCGTGGTACCGATTTATCCAAATTGAAGCAGTGGCTATTTCTGTTCAAGTTGGCAGAGCGCAATCATGTGCTTAAACCCAATTGTCTGAGAAGCTCATTGGCACTGCGATCCCTGCTCTCAAAGCGAGGCTTTGAGACCGAGCTTCAGATTGGTGCCCATATCGAAAAGGAAGAAGGTCTCGATGCTCATGCGTGGCTGGAGTACCATGGTGAGGTTGTTTATGGTGATTTGCCCGACCTGAATAAATACGCGGTTTTTCCAAAGTTCCGGGGCTGAACATGGGCGGAATTTGCGGTGCTCTGACTTTTTCAGGCGTGGATATTTCCCTTCAGACGATTTCTGACAGCGCCTCTTATCGAGGTAATTTAAAGGAATTTACAGATACCTGGGAGACAGGCCAGCTTAAGCTGGGTGTTCAGCAACCGGCCCTGCAGAGAGGTCCCCACAGAACGGAACTTCTGACCAGAAACCATCTGACTGTTGCCTGGTATGGTTTTCTGTATGCCGAAGATACAGACACAGAGGTTAAGCGTGACACAAACCCGGCAGAAACAGTTCTTGCTGTATTTGCTGAAAAGGGGACAGCCGCCCTCAATGAGCTTAGGGGGCAATTTGCATGTGCTATCTGGAACGCTGAATCGCGAACCCTGTGCCTGTTCATCGATCCTCTGGGCGTTAAAACACTCAATTTCAGCCAAAAAAATCGTGACTTGGTTTTTGCGTCCGAAGCATCTTCACTGCTCGCTGCGATCGATCATCCTTCCCTCTCTCAAAAGGCCATGGGTATGTGGGCTTGTAACGCTTATGACCAGCGAATCAGCATGTGGAATGAAATAAAAGGGTTGGGCCCCGGTTCTTTCCTTACCTGTGATAGGTGCGAAGTCAATGTGCAAACCTACTACCGATGGCAGTTCAATGGGTATGTGTACTTCAAGAGTCCAGAAGATTATGCGGCCTATTTCAGGGAAACATTTTTTAAGTATGTTTCTGATTCCATACCTGAAAATCAATCTGTGGCTTCCTATCTCAGCGGCGGCATGGATTCTACTTCCATTGCAGCGGCTGTTTCATCGGTTTTGAAAGAAAGGGGAGAGCGTTTAACCACTTTTACTTACCGCTTTAATACGCTGCGAGCCTGCGATGAATGGCCTAGAGCTAAGGAAGCTTCGCTTTTTATGGGAGCAACTCCTTTCTATGTTCAAGCAGAAAACTATTGGCTGTACCGGGACAGGCTGGGTGGCGTTCAGAAGGAGAACCCTTTCCTGTCCTGGAACATGCTCGATCAGGAGATTTTTTCTCGTCTAAGTAACCTGGGTATCCGAAGTCTTTTCTCGGGACACGGTGGCGATAATCTCTTCACTGGAGCCATGGTTCCCTACTTCCTGGCCGCGGGCATTGCCACACGGCCGATTCAATATGGTCGGCCTTTCCTTCAAATGACAAAAGCAGAGCGACTCTCCATTACCAGAGCTTTCTACCGTTATCTTTTTTCTCCTGTGATCCCCAGGCCATGCAAAGAACTGGCGAGATATCTGTTTAAAAAGACGCCCCGGAAACCCAAATGGTTCAATCGCGGTGTTTACGATCAGTTGGGGTTGAGATACATCTTGTTCAGGGATCATCCCAACCTGGCATTGGGCCCTTTTGAACAGAAACGAAGAGAGTTTGCGGTATGCGAGCATTGGGGTATCTTGCGGGCTGTTCATTACCTCGAACGCCTGGCCGCTCCTTTTGATATTGAAGTTCTGCATCCCTGGCTGGATACAAGAATGATCGATCTGGCTCTTTCAATTCCTCCACATATCTTTCACCACAAGATGACACCCAAGTATTTCATTAGAAAGGCAATGGAAGGCTATTTACCGAAGCAGCTCCTTCAACATAATCAAAAACCCCTGTTGCGTTCGTTTTACTATTACGGATGCAAGAAAGAGGAAATGTTCATTCGCTCTCATCTGGAAAATGGGTGGCTGGAAAAAAACGGTTGGCTTTCTTCCGGCAAATGTTTCAAGGATATGCTGGATCGGTACTACGCAGGCGGTGAAGAGTCTCTGGCCATATTTATATTCCCGCTTAATCTGGAGCTTTGGTTGAAGTCTTTTCAAAAGAGATAGACAAAGACGAGAAAAAAAGTGATAATTTAGAGGTCTAAGCATAAGTGGAAAATGGCCAGACTTGATGGTCGGTCAGAGAAAGATCATTGGAGGCAGAATATGTGGCGTTTAATTGAGAATGGCAATCAATTGCCAAATCCTTTTTCAACTGAGCAGGTCATCGAGCATATGACCAACAATCCTAAAGGTACTTTCATGGTATGGAAGAGCGGAATGTCCAATTGGGCTGACCCCAAGAGCTTACCTGAATTTAAAGCGGCTGTGCCACAGCCCGCGGCACCTCAACCAGCCGTGCCACAGCCTGCGGCACCTCAGCCACAGGTTTCTGCTCCCAAGCAGGCGGCACAACATAAACCCCAAGCTCAAGCTGCCGCCCCCAAGCCAGCCGCCCCCAAGCCGTCTGCCTATCAAAACCAGGCAGGCCAGGCGGCCAGTGCTTTTTTCAGTGGTGCAGCCAGTAAGTTTAAAGAGATTCACGAAGGTGAGAGTACTTACGCCTTCCTGCCTCATTTAGTCTGGATCGATGGAATTTTGAAGTGGTTCGGCAACAAGGTTCCCTCAGACAAACTGGACAGCTTTGATGAACTTGCCAAGAAGTGGGGCAATGTTGGTATTTTGGGATCGGTTGCCGCCATACTCATTTTCAAAATCATCAATGGTATCAAAACTCAATTTGGTTCTTCCATGATATCTGCGGTTGTCTCCATTTTGGGGATTCTGATCATGCAGTACATTGGTATTAAATTCCTCGATGCGGGAAAAGCACTTATCAGAAAATCTCCGACACATCTTTCCTCCAGATCGTTTCTGGACTCGGTCGGGCTTGTTATTCTGCTACTTATTCCCAGTTCTCTATTGGGCGGCATAGTAAACGCGGCCAAGGAAAAGAGCTTCCTGCCCTTTGTGGTTGGATTGGGAACGTGTATTCTTCTTATTTATATTTTGTCTGTGACCATGAGACCCAAGACCGTCAATGTCACCGTTGCAGGGGATGCTTCAGCAGGTCAGGAAGCCATTGCTATTTTATCCTTTTTCATGAAACTAATGCTTAGAATGGTGCCTCTTATCTTTGGCGTTGTCAACATTCTCGCGCCGTTTGTTTTACTCTATATGGCGATTGCCATGTTGTTTTCAGAACAAAGTTTCATATACGCCGTGCAGGGGGAATCTGTCGTTTTGGCCATTTTTGGAGCAGTTTTAGCGCCTTTGATTACCTACCTTTTGTTCCTCATCTTTTATCTCTTCATCGATGTCATTCAATCTATCCTTGCCATTCCGGTAAAGGTAGAAGAATTAAAAGGCGGTTCTGAATAGATCAGGTTCTATCAACTGCGCCATTTTCCTGAAAGCAAAACGGTTTTAACTGCAAACTGAAAACCACAATCTGAAAAACCGGGATCACAGCTGCGTGATCCTGGTTTTACCTTAGTTCAGTCATCAATTTCAATTTGAGTTACTCTATGGAGCAAACTATGAGCTCTGAAATGGTTCTTTATTCTTCAAATTCAGGCCATTCCACTTCTGTCATGAATTGGTCCTGCATGGTCAAAAGGATGCAGGGTACATGGGATGCTTTTATATATTCAATAAGCTGTCTGCGCACATCCGCCTGACGGATGAGGTTCTTATCGCTCTGGCTTTTAACTTCAACCGTGTATTTCATGCCATCGCGCTCGACCATGAAATCGGGTGTGATTTCAAATGTCACGATTTGGCCGTCTATCATCAGCCTGGATTGAATACGGGGTTCTGATTCAATTATTTTAAAGCCGTTTTTTTTGAGCAGTCGAGCTGCTTTTTTTTGCGCTTTTATTCCTTGCTTTTGGCGTTTTTTCCCTCTGAATGAAGATAGCGCTTTATTTAATCGATGTATCAGCAGCGCTCCTATCAGGACACCCAGTAGCCAGGTCACCAGTAGACCGTACTCTGAAAAAATATATTGGTTGAACTGTTCCAGCAAAGAGGTCAATTTCCTATAGAACATCGATAGGGAGATATCTGCTGAACTTCAATGCCTACTTTTCTTAACAACTCTACAGAATCTTTAAGGCGGTACTCGTGAATATAAAAAACCCTTTTAACATTACCTAAATTGATGAGTCGTTTTGCACACGCAGAACAGGGTAGATGTGTAACGTAGACGATTTTTTCCACAAACCTCGGAGAATCGCAGTTGATAACTGCATTTTCTTCCGAGTGAAGACAGCCGCAGTTGCCAGGCTCGGATCGGTCACAGGAATTGTTGAGACCTGTTGCGTTACCATTGTATCCTACAGCCAGGACTTTTCGATGGTCGGTGGTTGTGATAACGGTTCCGACATTTAAACGCGAACATGTGGAGCGTGTTGCAATGGTTTCTGCAAAATGTGCGTAGATCTGATCAAAAGACGGTCGATCCAAATACACCTCCCAATGCGGACTGCTAAGAGTGAACAGACGGCACGTGCAGTGCCGCCTGTGTTCTGCAGTTAGTCGATTTTCTTGATGGCGAGCACCTTACCCAGGATAAGTGCTACCACCGCTGCTGCGGCAGAGAACAGTGCACCCATTTTAGCGGCACCCTGCAGGCCTAGGTCGGTATAGGCTTCGCCCGCTACAAATAATGCCACTGTGAGGCCGAGACCCGCGACAACACCTGCAACGATCAAGGTGCGAATATTCATGCCATCAGGCAGCTTGGAGCCCGCCAAATGAGCACCATAGCCAAACAGAGTGATACCTATGGTTTTTCCTATTAAAAGGGATGCAAGAATAATCCATGTAATGTTGTTTATGTTGGAGAAGACCACGCCAGCGTTGGCGATGCCAAAGCCAAGAAGTCCAAAATCTACGAATAGCTTGAAGCTGTGTTCGAAATGAACCAGTGTTGAGTGGTCCTGCTGTTCCTCATCAAAAAGCTGATCGTGGTGATGCGAGGGGTCTTTGTCGGCCGGCATGAAGGGTACAATGAAGACGAGTGCCAGCGCGGGATGAAGGTGGGCCATAATTAAGCCCAACCACGAAAGCAAACCACCCGTGATGAGGTAAAGCCACATGTTCTTCACATTCATTTTATTGAGACCAAAGGAGATGGCCATACCAAGTAACGTCAAGCCCAGGTAATAGACTTCAACAGGGTGATTGGGGTCTGGATAGAAGATAGCGATAATACCCAGTCCAATGGCATCATCGGCAACAGCCAAAAGCAGTAGATAGGAAACAGCGGGGTGTTTGTTGCCAAATACCAGACGCGCTACAAGCCAGGCGAGTGCAATATCTGTGGCGGTGGGAATTCCCCATCCATTGAGGATCGTTGGCATATCGATGTTACCGGTTAAAAGCCCGTCCATAGGCAGGACATAGCAAAGAAGGAAGAAGACACCAACCGGGCCAATTACACCACCCAGTGTTCCCATCAGCGGGTTGACCGCTTTGGAGATGGGGTTCAATGAACCTCCTGGCAGAACAGACTGTGTGATTTCAACAGCGGCAATACCGAAAAAGAAGACCATGAAAATGTCATTGAACAGAAAGTGGAAATTTAATTCATGTCCCAGAATTTTAAAGTCGTGTCCGAAAAAGGGGTAGTGTAAAAAATGTGCATACCCTTCTGGATTGATGTTAGCCCATGCTATGGCAAGTAGAACACCCGCAATCAGAGGGATTGAAAACTCTTGCAGCAGGTTGATGGTTCGTTTCATGATGTACTCCTGAATATTGAGTATCCCGTTGTGGTCGGGATATAATTTTGCGTTATTATAGAAGAAGTACGCTCAACATGAAACCGAAATCATACAAGAGCGCTTACCTTTCGTCGGGTCCTTTCTGTAAAAACACCAGTCAATATATCGCTGTAGATTGCCGTGGTTTCTTGATGGACTGTTTGACTGAGCGACTGCGATAAACGCGTTCATGTCTATCATAGAGAAATGAGTGTTTTTTTGAAAAGTAATCTTTGAGAACGGCGCGCAAGAGGAAAAGGTTCTGGCTTGGCTGATCCTTAAAAGCAAGAGCTTGTCAAGCGGGAACTCTTGAACCGGATCGATTCAAACTGTATGATTCATGAAATATAGGCCTCTTGAACAGCCTGTGTAGACCGAAAACCCACTCTGGGGAAGAACGGCCAAAACCTTCTTTTTTAGGGAATCGAAAAGGTTGTAGCTTTGATAAAGAAAAAAGAAAAGAAAATGATCCTGTGCGTTCCGCACGGGTTTTGCGCGGGAGTAGATCGAGCTGTCAAAATGGTTGAATTGGCACTTGAAGCCTATGGCACACCTCTGTATGTTCATCATGAAATTGTTCACAACGAAGTCGTTGTGAACGGGTTGCGGGAGAAAGGGGTTGTTTTTGTCAACTCCCTGAATGAAGTACCCAAAGGCAGCAGGCTCATTTTCTCGGCCCATGGCGTGCCGCCTGATGTAAGAAAACAAGCTCAGTCGTTGAGTCTCAACACACTGGACGCTACATGTCCGTTAGTTACAAAAGTCCATCTTGAAGCCGTTCGCTACGCCAAAAAAGGCTATCACATCTTCCTGATTGGTCATAAGAAGCACGTCGAGGTTCGCGGTACGTACGGAGAAGCTCCGAGTTCAATTACCATTGTTGAGCCTGCAAATGGAAATAACCTGGAAGAGGCTGTTGCCAGTTTAGACATTCCAGAATGCACCAAGTTAATCTATCTGACTCAAACCACTTTAAGTCTTCATGATTGTAACCGGGTAGTAAAAGCACTGAAAAACCGGTTTCCCATGCTGGAATCACCACCCAAGGGCGACATCTGTTACGCTACAACCAACCGTCAAAATGCTGTCATGGCAACATGCAGCAAAGTCGATTTCTTCGTCGTGATCGGTTCAGAGAACTCCAGTAACTCCAGGCGCCTGGTCGAAGTTGCGCTCAATGAGGGCGTGGCAGCTGAACTTTTTCAAAATGTAGAGCAGCTTGCTTCCAGGGATTGGACATCTATTGCCCGAATAGGTGTAACTGCCGGTGCGTCTACTCCTGCTGTTGTGATCAACCAAATTATCAATTTCTTGCAGGAGCTGGGATTTGACCGTGAATCCGACATGATCTACGCGGAAGAAAAGAAGATGTTTTCGCTGCCCAGGGATTTGGTAAAGGATTTAGGCAAGAGAAAAAGTGTCGTTTAGCATTCGAGGGAATAGACCTGCTTTTCGCCTCTGAAGTGTTAAGCTTTGGTTGTCGATATTAAACCTGTTGAATTTAAAATTTCTCCTGGCCTCGCTTCTGTGGCAGCCTGATTTGTTGTGAAAGAAGAGAAACGGACTCCAATTGGGAACGTGTTTTATTGACAGATGAAAACAGGTCGAGAGTGCTTCTTGATCGACACGATACGTGAGAGTCGCGACAAAATAATTAAAAACAAGCAAAATGAATGAATTATGGACACATCTTATTGCTGAGAATTAGATGTCGGGTGTTTCAAACCGGTCAAGCCATATCGCGATACATGCTCAATGCCATCAAATAAGACATAAAAAAAACCAGCATGGCTGCTGGTTTATCTTGTTATCGGTATTGAATGGCGGGAGCGACGAGACTTGAACTCGCGACCTCCGGCGTGACAGGCCGGCATTGTAACCAACTCAACTACGCCCCCGCATTTCAATGAAAAGATGGTGCGGAATAACGGACTTGAACCGCTGACATCTTGCTTGTAAGGCAAGCGCTCTACCAACTGAGCTAATTCCGCACATCAGTAAGGCACTAAACGCGTCCCTCACAACAGGGCGTTATTATCCTGATTTTGGCTATGCCTGTCAACAAGAAAAATGAATTTCAATTAAAAAAACGCCCCTTTTCTTTCAAAGTAATCAAAATAAACAAGATGGGGTTCATTTAGGTTGGTTGGAACTGGACTTACGCATTCGACGCGATATCTTTACTTAACACACCTGTGGTTGCCCTTGGATGGGCCCGGAAGTTGTTGAAGCCAGCTTGAATATGGCTTGTTATTGACGGAGTACTCCCGGTGTGGGGTCTTCAAAAATGAGGACGGGTTTGGAGTAGGGGATCAGGCGTTCGGTGAAATCGATAAACCCCAGAGCCAGAGTTCCCCTGAAGAAACGGGCCATGGAGCGTTCCATCCAAATTCTTTCCGAATACCAATAGACACTGTAAGGCGTATCACCATACCCATCCCCGTCGCTGTCAAAGCCCCGGTAGTTCTGCCAGTAATTGCCTTTCCAGTCATTAAACCTCGCACTGGTAGGTCCCGTCACGGCTACTTGCTGAAAATTTCCCGTGAACCGGTTGCCGTGAATGACGTGTCCGCCTTTATCGCCGTAAAAGTAGAGGGCGACATCGTTGTAGAGAAATTGGTTGTTTTCAATATACAAAATGTTTTCGGGAAAGGTAGGAGCGTTCGCTGTCAAGCCTACAGCACAATCCATGATGATGTTGTCTTCCAGACGAACTTGTGAACTCCCTTTAATTGCGAGGGCGGAACCGTGGAGATTGCGTTGGTGTTCGATTCGGTTGTGGTGGATCCACAGGTTATCGGAATAGATACCCACCAAGCCGTGGTCGTTGTTGCTGAAGTAGTTCCCGGCTATTTCGTTATCCGGTGAGTAAATAAACTCCATTCCCATACGACTGTTCAAAATTCGGTTGCCTATGATGCGATTGTGAATGGAGTTGGAGAAAAAACAATCCCTCACATCGCGAATATCGTTTCCTTCAAGGGTATTGTTTTGACCGTTCCAGAGCCGAAGACCTTCTCCTTTCAGTGTTTTATCATCTGTCCAGCCTCTAATTCGATTGTTGCGAACCACGTTGTTGTTGCCCTGTGAAATGTGAATGCCGAAGAGGACTTCTTCAATCATGTTCTCTTCAACGAGGTTGCCATCCGATTTGATGGTAATACCCGCATCGACCTTGTCGTGTGAATGACCGGAATGGATCAGTTTACAGCGGCGAACGGTGACATGATCAGCCTCGATGACAAGCAGGCTGCCCGTCCCGTTTCCATCGATTACAACCTCATTCTGACCATCGAGGATGATACTTTTTTTGATAACAATGGGCCCGGAATACGTGCCTGGAATGGGTTTTAAAGTGCCTCCCTCCGGAGTTAAATCAATAAAAAGCTGGAGGGGCGAAGTCGCCTTGAGCGGGAAATGGGTGAAAAGCAATAAATACAATGTGAGTAATGTGAGCTTGTTTGTCTTTTTCATAGATCAAAGTAACCAGGTCCATTCTAATGCGGGCATTCTAACACGTTGATTCCCAAAAAGAAATTTGTCCTGTGGTGTATAACCCAAGCTGGATAGATCGAGCTCACTACAAGCGGTCAACATCCTGTTGAGCTGAATACCTGGCGAGGTCTACAAGTGCCGAATAATTTCTTCCGCCATTTCCAGGGTGCCATCTGTTCCGCCCATGTCGTAGGTGCGGACTTTTCCTTCATAAATGGTGTCAGCTACTGCTTGCTCCAAGCGGCGGGCCTGTTCTTTGAGCAGAGCCGTGGGTCGGTTCAAAAACGGCGTAGTGATTGCCCAGGTTGGCTGTGCAGGCGAAGCCCAGCCCTCCGACTAATTGAGCACCCAGGTCAGAGAGAATGTCTCCAAACATGTTTTCCGCAACCAGAACCTCGTAGTTCTGCGGGTTTTTGAGCAGCCACATGCACTGAGCATCGACGTTCGTGATGGTGAAATCGATTTTCGGGTAGCTCTTGGCGACTTGCCATCCCACTCTTGAAAACAAACCTCCCGTTTCCCGCAGCACACTGGGTTTGGAAACCAGAGTGACGGATTTTCTGCCGTTCTTGACCGCATACTCAAAGGCAGAGCGCAAAATGCGCGTACATCCCTTTTGTGTCATGATTCGGGTCGTGATGGCAATTTCATCGTTGGGAGTATCCTTGAATCGCTCCATTTTGGGATGGACTGCCAGTGACTCAAGAACCGATTGGGGAAGGGGGTGAAACTCCACTCCGGCATAGAGACCCTCGGTATTTTCACGAAATACGACGAAATCAATGTCGTTTTTGTGGTTGAGCGGGTTTCCCGGATAGGCTTTGCAGGGACGTATATTGGAATATAGGTCGAATTCCTGTCTCAATTGAACAATGGGACTGAAGTATTGAAAACCTTTTCCCTTCAAAGCTGGATCGAGCTCTGCCTGTGCTTCTCTCTTGGGTTTGGATGTAATGGTTCCAAAGAGGGCGCAATCTGTTGTTTTCAGCATGGTTTTCGTGCGTTGCGGGAGGGCATTGCCTTCGCTCTTCCAGCATTCCCATCCAATATCGCCATATAGGTATTCCGCGTCCAGGGCAAGCGCGTTCAGTACCATTCTGGCCGCTTCCATCACTTCTCTGCCCACGCCATCTCCTGGCAGCCAGGCGATTTTATATTGAGCCATGTTTCGCCCCCTCTTGCTGGAGTCTTTGCAAGGTGTAGGGTATCAGACCTCCGCACTTGAGGATATTGCGTATGGCTTCTGGAAGTGGCTGATAGGTGTAAATCTTCTCGTTGTGAACCAGAGTGCCGCTTGTTGGGTCAATGGTCAGGCTGTCACCGTGTTGGATGTGTCTGACAGCATCAGGACAGGTGATCGGCATCAAGCCGCAATTGATGGCGTTTCTAGAAAAGATTCGAGCAAAGCTGCTGGCGACAATACATGCAATGCCCGCTTCGCGAATGGCGATAGCGGCCTGTTCCCGGCTGGAACCGCAGCCAAAATTATTGCCTGCCACCAGAATATCGCCCTTTTGGACGGTTTTGGCAAAATCCGGGTCGAGATCTTCAAGCGCGTGTTGCGCCATTTCGGCGGGCTCTGAAATGGTATAGGTGTATTTTCCAGGAAAGATGACATCGGTATTGATGTTGTTGCCGTATTTCCAGCTTCTTCCAGTTATCACAAGACCTCCTGAGGAACCTGTTGTCTTGGATCGGTGATGATACCAGATAAGGCACTGACGGCGATAGTGGCGGGACTGCCGAGATAAATTTCGGCGTCCCTGCACCCCATGCGGCCCTTGAAGTTGCGATTGGAGGTGGATAGACAAACCTCACCTGGAGCCAGGCAACCCTGATGCGCACCCAGACAGGGTCCACAGCCTGGATTCATGATAACGGCACCGGCTTCAGAGAGTGCCAATAAATCGCCACTCAGCATGGCCTGACGGTAGATTTCGTGACTGGCAGGAAAGACCAGAAACCTCGTGCCGGGCGCGATGCGCTTTCCTTTTAAGATGCTGGCGGCAAGAGCGATATCTTCAAGGCGGCCATTGGTGCACGTTCCCAGCATGAACTGATCCACGTGAACCGTTCCAAGCTCGGAAATGGTCTTGACATGATCCACAGAATGAGGACAGGCAACAACGGGCTCCAGTTGTTTGAGATCGTACTCGAGTGAAATCGAATAATCGGCGTTTTTATCGGAAAAAATGGCCTCTCCCATGCGATCGGTTCGCTTTTTCAGCCAATTGAGACTGACCTCGTCTAACTCCACATAGGCGTTTTTGGCTCCGGCTTCCGCCATCATGTTGCAAAGCGTCATGCGATCGGCCATGCAGGCTTTAGCTATGGCCGGACCGCTGAATTCCACCGCGCCATAGCGAGCTCCATCGCTGCCGATATCGCCAATGATCCTCAATGCCGTATCTTTGGCAGAGGCAAAAGGAGTGAAGCACCCGTCAAGGTGAATCCGAATGGTTTGCGGAACGCGCAGCCACAGATCTCCGGTTGCCCAGAGAGCAGCGGTCTCCGTTCTGCCAATCCCGGCCGCAAATGCTCCCAGGCAGCCATGGGTTGTGGTGTGTGAATCGCTGCCCAGCACGACGGACCCGGGTGTGACCAGCGCTTTTTCCAACAGAACCTGGTGGCAGATTCCGGTTTGGATGTCGTAAAAATGCTCTATCTTTTGCTTCCTGGCAAATTCTCGGATCCTTTTGTGATTGGCAGCGTGTTTTTCAGAGGCGGCGGGAACACAGTGATCGAGAATGATGGCCAGTCGTTCAGGGTACTTGACGGCTTTTGCCTGCAATCGGTCAAAGGTATCCGCAATGGCAGCACTGTTGTCGTGTGAGAGAACGATGTCCGGTTCTACAGTGACAAGATCGCCAGCGCGAACATCCTTTCCCGATTTCCACGATAGAATCTTCTCTGAGAAGGTTCTTCCTGAGGCCATTCAGCCCTCCCGTGTTTGTAATTAATTTGAAACTGAATCTATGGATGTAAATGTTGTGAGCGGCGTAGATACCGATGTTTTCAGAGTGCATTCAGCTCATTCGGCGACTGTCTTTTCAACCAAAAAACTGAAAGCATCGATACTTACAAAAGCACTGCAACTCTTACCGCGGACTCTGCCAGCCGAAGCCAGGCTAAAATATAATGCTTTAACAGCGAGAGGAAAAGCAATTTATGTTAGAGCAAAAGTGTTTTTATTGCATGCCTCAGTAAAATACCACGGTGATTCTGCAGAATTTGCAACTTGTATTTTTGTTTTTCGTTAGGTATAAAGTTCGATATTTTGGAGAAAGCTTTGGAGGTTTTCGTGAGAAAGATTATTTTGTGTATCGTGTTTTCCCTTTCGGTTTTTGCGTCGGATACGGGTCTTCATTACGTGCCCGGATCAGTCAATATGGTTGGCAAGCTGGACGTTGGTTCTACACTCTCAGTTGAAGGATTCAAAGAGAATATTCTCAAAGATTCAGATGGTGATTTGAGTGAATTAAAGGCTTTGGGGCTGGACCCTACAGAAGATGTTGAGGATATCCTGTTTGGAGTCGCATCCAATGATCAAAACCCCGATCAAACTCGATTGATAGCCTTGATACGCTACAACCGAAGAGTTAATTTAGCTGAGATCATTACAGCATATGCCAAAAAACACGGCCGTGTTCTTCAGTCTCAGGACTATCGCGATGTCATCATTTATGAATTGGATAAACAGGAAAACCTGGCTGTCACCCAGCAGATTGAAGGTGAGTGGAGTCTGTTTGGTGATCTGGATCTGGTGCGGGACTCCATCGACCTGTTCCACAAACAGGGTAAATCGGCCTCTCGAAACAAACAATTAATGGCTCAGTGTCAGGATGGTCTTTTACCACATCTGTTCTGGGCAGTGGGAACTATTAAGGGGAGCGCACAAAATCCCGGTTTCAAGAATGTGCTGTTGACAGTCGACTACTTTGACGGCTTCGTTGTAGGCGGTAAACTGCCCTTTGAAACGGAAGAAGAAAAGGCCGGAATCAATCAGACCTTGAGCATGGGGACCGGCTTAATTATGATGATGGCGCAGGGAAAGATGAATCCTCAGGATATTGAAATCAAAGAGCACGATGATTATATCAGTTTCAAAATTCGTATTTCCAGCGAGCTCATACAGAGTTTAAAGCAACAGGCAGCAGCGATGGACGGACAAACTGGCGAGAAACCCGTGCAGTAGAAACCGAAGTAAAAAATATCATTGCCGCTGTTTTTACCCAGAGTAGCCAGGGTAGTCAGGTAGTTCTTTGGGGTTTATGAAGCCCGGATTCCACAGCATCTTACATCAGTTAGCCATTTTGCTTAAATTATACCAATTGAGTAAGATGAGCTGGAGCGAGGAAAGAGCTACCTGCAGTTTGCTGGTTGCTCATTTCTCCTTGACTTATAGAGAAAAGAAGGACTTACTTCATCGGGTTCAGTTGACTCCCCTGATACAGGCGATAATTTCAGCCATGATACTGACGGCAATTTCAGCAGGTGTTTGACTACCGATAGGAAGTCCAATGGGCGCATGAACAGATTCGAGCCAGGCGGCTTGCTTCTCTTCCTTGTTGAGTTCACCCAGCAGGTATTTGATTTTTTTGGCACTGCCCAGGATGCCGCAGTACGTTAGCTCGCAGGAAAGCAGAGCTTTTAGACACATGAGATCAGTGGGTGCGGAAGAGGTGACAACAACGGCATACGGCTTTTCACTTTCCTTGATTAACTCTTTAAAATGCATGCCTTTAACCAAATCAGCCCTTAGCGCTTCATCGTCTCTGGGAGTGGGGAACTGGTAATAGTCATATTCGAGAAAAGAGCACATTGTGGCAATGGCATTGCCAATGTGACCATCGCCAAAGATGAAAATTTCATCCAGGCGATTGAGTTTTTCACTGTAATCAGAAGCCTCCAATACCGCAGAGGGATCTCGCTTCGCAAACCGGATGGAATTGTCGTGGCAGATTAAATCCATGGGATGACCGGCTTGAAGGTCTTTCGTCAATTGCTCGAATTGTCTGCGATGTTCCGGGTACAGTGGAATGAGCAGGACCTTTTGTGAACCCATGCACATCAGCCCGGATGAGAGGGTGCCCGGACGCGCTGAATCGGGGCGATGTTCTAAAGACACATGCTCGTAAGCTCTTACTTCTCGTGCCAGCATGTGCTGTCCACGCTTCATGAGTTCATGCTCCATGATGCCGCCACCCACACTGCCAAAACTGGCTCCATCCAGGCTGTGCGCCATTTTCGCACCTTTTTTACCCGGGCTGCTGCCACGGTGCTGAGTGACAATTTGTAACATCACGGGCCCTTTTTGAAGTTGATGGCTTATAAAGCTCCAAAGTGTTTCTTTCATGGTTTGTCCTTGAAGTGTGAAATCGAAATGGCGGGGCCGTCAATTGTACCATCCAGTTTATCACATTCTTGAATGGATCTATTGGTAACCACGTATTGGTAACCACGAATACACACGAATGGACACGAATGTTTTAATAGCGCCACTCGTTTCCATGTCGGCGTGGAATATTAAAAAAAACATCAGCCGCGGCACATGCAGGCCACAAATTTTCAGGTACGTGGTAAATTAATCACAATAATTCGTGTCCATTTGTGTTCATTAGTGGTTCCTCCTTCTGGAAAATACGGTACGACAGCAAAGTTATTCATGCTCTTGAATGGATCTATTATTAACCACGAATACACACGAATGGACACGAATGTTTTAATAGCGCCACTCGCTTTTATTAACCACGAATACACACGAATTGACACGAATGTTTTAATAGCGCCACTCGCTTTCATGTCGGCGTGGAATATTAAAAAAACCATCAGCCGCGGCACATGCAGGCCACAAATTTTCAGGTACGTGGTAAATTAAACACAATAATTCGTGTCCATTCGTGTTCATTAGTGGTTCCTTCTTCTGGAAAAAACGATACGACAGCAAAGTTATTCATGTTTTTGAATGGATCTATTAGTAACCACGAATACACACGAATGCACACGAATGTATTTATATCACCACTCGTTTCCATTTCGGCGTGGAATATTAAAAAAAACATCAGCTGCGGCACATGCAGGCCACAAATTTTCAAGTACGTGGTAAATAATTTACAATAATTCGTGTTCATTCGTGTTCATTCGTGTTCATTAGTGGTTCCTTCTTCTGGAAAAAACGATACGACAGCAAAGTTATTCATGCTCTTGAATGGATCTATTATTAACCACGAATACACACGAATGTATTTATATCACCATTCGTTTCCATTCCAGCTTGGCGTGTTTGAAGTTCAGAAGCAGGCCAACGTGCAGGTTTGTTATTTTCAAGTAGTTTATTATCTGAGCTTTTTCATTGTTCCCGATTTTCTTAACTACTTTTGTATCAACAATAATTTTATCGAACACAATTAGATCAGGTATGTATTCGCCCACATTCACGGATTTGTAAATAATCGGGAATCGAGGTTGTTGAACATAGGGAATACCTCGCTGCTGAAGTTCAACAATCAAGGCATTTTCATACGGCTTTTCCAATAAGCCATGACCAAGCGTATTCAATACCTCCATGGCACAGCCAACCACTTGATAAACTTCTTTTTTAAGTAATAATTCGTGTCCATTCGTGTTCATTAGTGGTTCCTCCTTCTGAAAAATACGGTACGACAGCAAAGTTATTCATGTTTTTGAATGGATCTATTATTAACCACGAATACACACGAATGCACACGAATGTATTTATATCACCATTCGTTTCCATTCCAGTTTGGCGTGTTTGAAGTTCAGAAGCAGGCCAACGTGAAGGTTTGTAATTTTCAAGCAGTTTATTATCTCAGTTTTCTCATTGTTCCCGATCCACACAGTCGAGACAACAAGAAATGCTCACCCGCGGTTGAAGATCGGATGGCGGATGAGCATTTATTTGGGGAAACAGGAACTTACTTATTGAGAAGCTGGTTGACTTTCTCCATAACCTCAAAGGCATCAGCCACGTAAACGACATCTGCTTTTCCACGTGCCCAGCCGCAGTTGGCATCGGTGTTAATGGCTCTTCTTTCATTGATAAAACGCCAGCCCACAACGTGGGGCTCTTCTCCGTGACAGCAGGTTGCAAGGCCTTTTGGATGCCGAGGCGATGACCCGGTTTGACCAACCTGGTTGAGATGCGACATAAATGAAAGCACCTCCTGGCCTTCACTGCTCTGATCGACCAGTGACTTGGAGCTGCCGAGCGAGGCACCCGAGACCGACAAAAAGTCCACAATGGTCTTTTCCGCCCGTCCAACATGGACGCCGCCATCGCTTTGTTTCTTGGACCAGCCGGCACCCGCCACAAACAGAAGATGGGAGTCGGGCTTAATGGTTTGAGAGTCCGAGGATGGCTTTTCCACGCCAAGAACACGCGTTTGGGTCATGGGTGCTGTGAGTTCAACGCTCACTGCCTGAGTTGCGACCTCTTTTTGATCACCACTCCAGGGGTTGAAAAGCCCGCTGTCCAGCAACAGGAACCAGGGTCTTTTCTTCTTGCTGATTGATCCCAATAATCTCTGTCGGTAGAACCATCGCTGAATGCTGAGCTCTTCTCCAGAAGTGTCAATGGCGTTAATTCTGGTATCGACGGCACCGTTCAAACGCGCTGCCGCACCGGGAATGGCGCGCGCGAACCGGGAGGTTGACGGCGCAATCACGAGCGTTGCCTGGGCTGCCTGGACCAGGGCTTCTGTGGCTGCGGCATCTGTGGCGTAGCGCGAATCCCTGAATGCCTCTCCACTGACACTGAAAAAGGCGTCCGCGCCGCAGGAGCCAATCTGGTTTGCTGCCTGACTGGTATCATCACCAATCAGAGCCACCTGGAATTGACCGCCGCTGATTTGGCTGGCAGCGGAAAGGGTTTCCAGGGCGAGTTTAGGCAGACGGCCTTCTGAATCCACATGTGCTAAAAATAAGATCTTTTCCATGTTCATCCTCCTCTTAATTCCCAATCCACTCGACAATTTCACGGGCGATATCGTCTGCAGGTGTGTCTTTGACAATTACGGTTTCTCTCTGTTGTTGGGGAACTTCCACCTTGGTGTAAGAGATATGGTCCGATGAAATGGCAGTTGGAACAGCTCTTTGCAGAGCGGGCATAATGGTTCTCATGTTCATCATGCCCACTTGAGGGTTGTTGGGAGGTTCGGGCAGGCTGCCTGTTGCCCACGCCAAAACAGCAGGACCAACAGGGCAGCAGGATACCTGGTATTGACCGCCTTCCACGCGTTCCCATATTTTCATGCTTTTGGCAGACTCTTCAGCTGAATCGATCTCCAACTTGTCAACGGCCAGGAATTGATTGTAAATGCCCAGGTGTTCGCCTACGGTTTGCATGGTTACTCCTGCGTCTCTTGAAGCAGAAGCACAGCCACCGAAGACCAGCAGTTTTTCTTTGTCCAGCCCTTGAATGTTCTGAATGGCTCCTGCCAGCGCTTTGGCGACTTCACTGGCATCGGCAAAACCGCTGGCTGTTCCATCCAGCACCACCAGTTCAAAAGGTATTTTTTGCGCGATGGTCATCATGAGCTGTTGCAGCTTGGCTTTGGGTCCGAGTGAAACCAGCCACACTTTGCTGCCCGCGTGTTGTTTAGCCAGATGGGCCGCTTCGTACAGAGCGTGTCCCGCCCATGGGTCGAGCACGACGGGCAACATCATTTCGTTTTTTAAGGAAGGTCCGGTAGGGCCTTCAACAGGGATGAGCGTTTGCAGGGGGTCTGGCACCAAACTCCCGCACACGACAATGTGAAATCCATTGGTCATAGGTTTTCTCCTCAAAGCTTTTGAATCGACATGTTCAAAACAGTGAACGCCGATTCTTGTCATTTAGTTTTCAGCGGAGTGAAGCCCGCCCGGGCCCGCTTGAAAGTCGATATTGGTTTGTTCGGGGTCGTTTGCGTCCGGTTTCATGCAGTTCCAGAAACAGACGCCGCAGTGAATGCATTTTTCGTTTTCAAATTGAGGGACACCGGCATCTCCCAGGGTGATAGCCTGTCCGGAACACACCGTCACACAGAGTTTGGAACCGCACTGTTTGCAAAGTTCGGTGTCCTTAAATACGACGTGATCTTTAAAGCCCGTAGGTGCTTGGACTTTACCACCCAGAAGCAGAGCATCCTGATGCGAAACCAACAGCTGTTCATCGTACTCTATTTTTGGCCAACCGGCGCGATCCATAATGAGATCGTGCAAGGGAGAGGCCGTTTTTTCCGCTTCTTTTCTGAGCGCCTCGATTTCCTCTTCCGAAAGCGTTTTTCTGTAGTAATCCTCAAGACTTCCAACGCGTTCGTAAGGCCTTTTAGAGGTGCTCTTCAGGTTTAGCTTGCCCTTTGTCAAACCGGTGAGTCCCATGCCGATCAGTCCTCGAATAAAACCTCTTTGAAAGCCGTTGCGGGCTTTTTCGGCTATTTGGCTGTCTTTGTCAACCCAGCTTTCCCGTCTTCTTTTGACATACGTTTGGTGGAGTGTTTCTCTGGTCAGCGGGAGCTCTTTTCTCAAACACTCCAGTACGGCTTCGGCAAGTTGAGTGCCTGTAGCCCAGGCTTCATCCACACCTGATCCTGTCAGGACATTGGTGCTTCCCGAACCCTCACCAATGCGCGCGAAACCATTGCCCACCAAATGGGGTTCACCGACTCGCCCCGATTCCTGCAGGGACTTGGCTCCCCAGGATCTGAGCTTCCCGCCTTTTAAATGCTGCCACATCTTGGGATGCTGCATAAAATGCTGCAGGTAGCGATAACCCGTTCGAGTGGGGCAGTCGAACCAGCTTGGAATGAAAATACCCACACTGGCCAGGGAACCGGGCATGACGTAAAGAAAACCAAAGATTTCCGGTTCCGGGTAACCCATGGTGTGAATGACTGTTCCCGGTTCCAGCTGACTCTCTTCGGGCAGCTCCACGACAGCCTTCATGCCGATGGCCCATTCTCTGATGTGGTTTCCATCTGGAAGACCCAAATGTTGATCGAGGTATCTGCCCACTGCGCCAACCGGTCCATCACCAACCACTGTCAGTGGCGCGTGAATATCCATGCCGGGCATGAACCCGGCCGCGGGATTCCCTTGCTTATCTGTACCCTGATCCATGAGTCTCACCCCGATGACGCTTTCGTCTTTCAAGAGCGGTTGACTGACAGGTGTGCCGGGCCAGATTTGAGCCTGTCCGCTTGCCATAATTTGGGAGCCCACCCACTGGTTGAATTGACCGATCGAGAAGATGTAGCCCCCGCGCTTTTCGAGGAACTCCGGAATGTAGGGTAGCTTGAAGGCGTGATCTTTCATAGGCAGCATCCACTTAAACGCTTTCAAGAGGCCGTCTGCCAGTTTAAGCGGTTTCGATCTTCTGCTGGCGTTATGGGGATCCAGAAGGTAGTAGATTTCTTCTTTTTGGACTTCTGTTGCGGTGGGAATTTCAGAGATATCCAGTTCCGGCAAGGATTCACGCAGGCCCTTGCCCCTGGTCACGACACCTGAAACACCAAACGACAGATCATCGGCTCGTTCATAACAAATAACCTGCAAAGGCATGCCGGGCATGGCCTTGCTCTCGATAAAACTGCCGTCTTCATTGTGTATGCCCTTGGTGAGCGTGGTCAGAAAGCCGCCCATGGCCGGACCAAATCCAACACAGGCGATGTCCATTTCCATCACTTGATGCTCAATTGGAATGTCTGACATATTTTTCTCCCGGATAGAAGTCTGCTTTTGGGGTTCGATCCACTGAAAAAGGCTGGTGAGTGGAAAGGGGTTGGAGGCGGTTGCGTCTCCCTGAATGGTTTACATGGGATAGTCGAGTGCCTCTGGAATCATGACTTGCGTGAGGTCTTTGGCCGCGCGATCCTTGGCAAGACGGGCGCCAGCCATGCATCTGTCCAGCTTGTTTCTCAATTTGAAGAACGCTTCGGGATCATTGGCTTGACTGTCATCGGAGGACAGGTTGATATAGCCGTAAAAAAGTTCCGCGCAAATTTTCCCTGTTTCGCCAGCCGCAGAGGCCGCTTCAACCTGGCAGAGATCAGCGAAGAAACCGACCATCCCATCGATTGCCTCGGCCAGTACGGGATTTTGCGGTCCTTTTTCGCTCAGCTCGATGGTGTCGAGAATTTGGTGTCTGGAGGCCAGAATCCAGCAAAGCGCATCGGCCATGGCAAAGGTGACCCCCTGGCGCTGACCTTTGAACAGCTTCTTGCCGTTGGCGTCTTTGGCTTTGATCAGGTAGTTCAATGTCCACTGCCACAACTCCATAGCCGCGGCCAGAGTGCTTGCGCCCATTTCGCTTTTCTCGGCTGCAATTTGTTTCATTTCCGCTATCCAGCGCTCGAAATAGGCCATAAAAACGGGGTTGGTCATGGTGGTAGTGAGTTGCCGCCTTTGTACTGCTTCGGGACCTTCGTAAGTGGCTTCCAACTGGGTGTCCATCCACTTCTGGCCCAGGAAGCCGGGGCAGTCTTCTGTGATACCATAGCCGCCCATCAGACTGACAGCTTCACGCATCATGTTGGCGCCCTGACCGGTGTTCCAGAGTTTGCAAGCGGGACAGAGCACGTTGGCGATGGCATCTGAGAGGACGTATTTTACCAGTGTATCACTTTCCAGTTCGCTCATGCGCTTCATTGACGGCTCATCCTGTTTATCCATGAGGGCGAGATATTCCAGCGCGTCCTTGGTCGGCTGTCTCATGGCTCTCATTTCCTGCCGGGCCCCTTTAATGCCTTCGGCCTGGAAGAATGCATCCTTGCCGCGTTCGATTAAATCGAACTCATCGAACAGTCTCGCTGTGGCAAACCCAAGTGAAGCACCTGCTTCGCCCATGGCCCAGATATCGATGAGCCGGTGGGAGGCATCTTCTTTTTGCTGCAACCCAAGCTCATAGCGGGGGCTGCTTGTGCTGAGGTTTTCTCCGCCTCTGAAACGGTTGCGGTGATAGCGAATAATGGGCTCGATGGAGGAAAGCAGCTTGGCCGTACTCATCAAACCAACGGTCACGCGGGTTCGTCGGAAGACCGCGCCGATGACTTCACTGTGGTTGAAGTTGGGAACGATAACGCCGTCGACAATTTGATAACCGCCGATAATTCGATTGGCGGGAATGGTCATATTGAAAATCGGGTCGGTGGTTGAAGATAACTGGTGAACCATTTTGAGCGTGGGAGCGCCGCGATCAAAAACACCGGGATCGGTTTCTTCCAGAATAACCATGCAGCTGCCTTTGATACGGGGGTCATTGGAATCAACTGCCGCGGTTACAAAATTGGCGAAATTCATATTGGTAATGAAACGGCCTCTTTTATCCACTCTGAGAACGGGTTCAGAACCCTCTTCCCATTCCTCAACCGATACTTTCCCTGCCAGCACACCCGTGTCCACACCCACATAGGGAATGGGCTCGGTCAATGCAAAGGCACCTCTGAGAACCTCTCGCTCATCGCCGGGCTGTGCCGGAATGCAGCGGCTCATGTAGTATTCTTTTTGGGCATCCGTTCCGCGCTCGTGAATGGGGGAAAGAGCCAGGTTGCCGGCTAGAGAACATGTGGCGGCACCTCCGTCTACCCAGGAAAGTTCGAAGGCGGCCAATGCCAGTGCCATGTTTTTGGGACCTTGAATGAAGCCGCCGTATTCGGGGTCCATGAAAAGAGAAGTCAGTCCAGCTTCGTCAAATGCCGATAAGAGAGCCGCTTTCTCTTCTGTCCATTCATGGGAGTTTCGAGCTCCATTGGCAACCAAACGGGCAACGACACCCCGTGCCACCATTTTGGCTGACTGTGCAACCATTTGTAAATCATAGCGATCTGAAAAACGCCACATAATTTGGCGTACATCGTCTCCAGGCAGAGTCCTTAATCGAGTCATTCGCCTCCTCCTACAAGCAAGAAGTTTTTTTGACATGGGATTTTAATTTGGAATAAAAGTGAATTTCATCTCGTTCCAATCTGTAACAGTTCAAGAAAAGCGATCTGTTTTAAGTATCCGACTGATTGACGCCTTTTCAAAACCACAGGGCTTTTTCTAAGATGTTCTGTACCTGCTCCGGGAGTTTATGAAAGCTCAAGCAAATTGTCGACTTAGGATGATCGCCACAGGCAACTGCCATTATCAGAGAAAATGAAACCCATGCCGGTAGAGGCATTATACGGCTCTGAACGACAAAAGAAAAGACGATAAAAGGAGTCCGGTACCAAACTCTGTGTCCATCTGTGGCTAAAAAAAAACAGGAACCACAGATGCACACAGATGAACACAAATGTTTATATAGGAAGCCACGCACAAAATCACTGGTTATGCATTTGAGGTTTAGGGCGTTATTAATTAAAAAAACTTGTTTGGGTGTCCCATATTCAGCGATATTCACATGCGTGCAAAAGACATCACCTCGTTATAATTTTTCGGGAATGCAGGTTCCAAAAGTGTTGCTTTGTCTTTTTTTTGATGTATTCTTTTTTACAAAAGTGTGCAGTTTCCTTTTTTTGTTAATTAAGAGCTAACTCAAAGAAAACTATAACGCTTATGCCATCTTTTGGCAACCTAAACCCTGTCGTTTATAGGATTTAGGTAAAAATAAATGGAGAACAAAATGAAAAAGATCAAAAGAAAAATAACTTTAATTATAAGTATAGCACTATTCGCAATTGGTGCATTTGCTCCTGTCTTTGCATCTGGAGGATCCGAAGGGGAATGGCCATGTCAATTATATTTGATTAATAATGGTGGAGTTTGGGATCTTGATTGTCAAGGTAATTCAGGCAATTGCACCTGCATACTTTTTAATATCCAGAATCCCTAAATATCTTTAATAGTAGGCTCTAGTGTCCACTAGAGCCTACAAAAGGAGACCATCAATGCAAATTTTACTGCTTGTGTTTTTTTCATCCAACATAAGTCTTACAAAAAAAATACAGATTCCTGGATTTGTCAGTTCACCAATAATGGGAATTATGAATGACGATTCCTTTTGGTTAGGAGACTATAACGATAGTTCTGTTCGTTTTTTTGATTCAGATGGAAACTATATATCTGAGAAAACCATCAGTTATGGTTCAGGGCAAGGACCTGGAGAGTTTCAAAACCCTAGATATATTATACCCTTAGAGGATCAAAATCGATTAATAATCACCTGTAAGTTTGGGAAAACGATCAGTTTTGACCTTTCTACTGGAAAATTCAAGGAAAAATTGATCAATTTTTTACCGTTTGGGGCAAGTCTTAAATTCAACGAAAATTCTTTTGCATTTATTTGGGCAAGGAATCCTGGGTCTTCTTCTAAGGAAGGCGTGTTTTTCTTTAACGCAAAAGGAGATATTACTGAATTTTGGGAAGCACCTCAACCAAGATGGCAGAAAGAATACATTTATGATGTACCACGGGGATATGCGATTGATGCAAATAAAAATATTTATATTGGACATGGGGGAAGACCTGAAATAATGGTGCTTGAGCACAAAAATGCAGAATATAATATTTGGAATATAAAGTTGCCTAGAGGGTATGAACCACCACCAAAGAAAAACCTTTCAAGAGATGCTATGATTAATTCAGAAAAACTGAATGCGTATTTTAATGGATTCAGCTTCATTGATAATTTATTCACTATTTCAGAACATTATTTGTTAGTAGTTTGGAACAACCGGAAACCATTATCAATATCGTTAGACATTTATGATTTAAGAAAAAAAGAACGAATAATCGGCAATTATAAAATACCAGGGCATGTAGTAGGTGTGGGGGTAAATTCAATTTTTGTTCATGAACTTGTTGAAAATGATGACTTTGAGGAAGATGAGACAAGAATAATTGTTTACGAATTTAGCAGGTAAAGAACTTTGAAAAAAAATATTATTCCGATTTTACTTGTTGTTTCAGGGCTTCTTATATATTTGTATCGACTCTATGATTACAATAAACATTTAGCCGAAAACAAGCTTTTTAAGACCGAGGAAGGGGGTATTCAATTACAGGGGGCTGTGTTCAAAAAGCAAGTAATGGAAAAGTTTTCTGATAGACTAGATGGGGCATTATTAAATTTGATTATCTTTTGTGATTTAGATTATATATGCCCAGGATATTTGGATGAGGCAAAATATTGGGTTGAGCCTCTAAACACTCACAGTTCAACATTTTTTAATGTTCACATTTTCATCCCAAATGATGTATCACCTGAGACCCTTGATGAATTCAAAAATACTTATCTTATTGATTCAAGTAACATAGTTCTGTATGACCCCTCAAGTCCAATATCAGTTTTTAGGTCTTTTGGAATATTCAAGGTTTTGAATTCCCAGTTAAACGGAATTGAATTTATTGAGAAAACTAGTACAACAAAGCAAGAGTACGAAAAGTTCTATTCAACACTACTGATGAAAATAGACTCCTTCAAGCATTATATGGATTAGAGGAAAGTTCATATCATGGCGTTCATATATTCATATACCAGGACACCCAAGCCTTTGATCTTTGGATGTCCGGTATGTGATCAGCGACAATTAAAACTACCGGTCGACGACAATTATTTTTACCGGTTTTCAAAGGAAATGATAAAACAGGCCAAGCAACAAGAAAGGAGGCTTG
>PDWJ01001508.1_pt1 | contig 37537 bp, 32 predicted proteins | sample 1430881 | NCBI WGS metagenome assembly PDWJ01 (sample SAMN01162460, study PRJNA174530) | Oral metagenome, whole genome shotgun sequencing project. | biome: Marine environment; feature: Marine mammal; material: Swab sample of the gingival sulcus; isolation source: swab sample of gingival sulcus...
TGGGCTTGGGCCAGCAGATTTCCGCCATGGAGCTTGGCAAACCTTGAGAATCCTCCTGCTCTCGCCCAATACCCTGACCGAACCATATCCGGTATATCCCATTGGCCTTGATTATGTTGCGGGTTCAATACCTGCAGGTCACGAGGTCCGGAGGGTGGATCTCAACGTTACCCCGCTCCCGGAGCTTGACCACCTGGTAACGCTCTTCAATCCTGACCTCATCGGTGTCTCCTGCCGCAACCTGGACAATACCGAGATGGCTAACCCGAGGTCCTTTCTCAACGAGTACACCAATCTTGTCCGCCGTCTGCGTTCCAATACCCATTCAAATACCACCATCATCGTCGGTGGTTGCGGGTTCAATATCATGCCGCACCAGTTGCTCGCAGCAATAGGCGCTGACTATGGTCTGGTCGGAGAAGGAGAGCGTTTCGGCCTGCTGGTTGAGGCGCTTGCTCAACAAAAAAATCCTCTCACCATACCCGGTACCATAAGCTCCACACCACCGGACGAACAGACCATACCATCACCCTGGCAGGGGGACCAAAAGCGGAGGTTTGATAAGTCAGCCTATTACACCAAGTTTTACCTTGAACGAGGCGGAATGCTCAACCTGCAGAGCAAAAGGGGCTGCAGGTTTAACTGTATTTACTGCTCCTACCCTGCAATTGAAGGGAAAAAACAGCGATTATTTCCTCCTGAAACCGTTGCACGTACAGCACTGGAGCTGGAGCAGGCCGGAGCCAGGTATCTCTTTATCACAGATTCCGCCTTTAATTCAGATATAGCCCACAGTCTGGAAGTGGCCAGGGCCTTCAGGAAAGCAGGAGTCTCCATCCCCTGGGGAGCTTTCTTTGCTCCAATCAAACTGCCGAAAAACTATTTCTCCATATTGGCTGAATCAGGTCTGACCCATGTTGAATTTGGTACGGAATCCCTCTCCAACCCGGTGCTGAAATCCTATCGTAAGCCCTTTACCATTCAAGATGTTTTCTTGGCCCATGAACGGGCTCGGGCAGCCAGTCTTCATGTTGCCCACTATTTACTGCTTGGAGGTCCGGGTGAAACAGAGAAGACCATACATGAGAGCCTGGATAACACCGAAAAACTCAAGAAAACGGTGATCTTTTTTTTTATTGGTATGCGTATTTATCCCCAGACGCATCTCTACGACATCGCGTTCAGGGAAGGACTGATCTCAGAGGACACTAATCTGCTGACACCAGTCTTCTACCAGCGGTCAGACATCCCTGATTATACATCCATAGAAAAAATGGTGACAACAAGAGCGGGAAGCCGAATCAACTGGCTGGTCGGCTCAGGTGAAGACAAAAGTGCCGACATCATTGCTCGCATGCATCAGCGGGGGTATGCAGGCCCCCTATGGGAGCATCTTACCCGTTAACCCACACTTCTTATCAATCCTGGGTGGCAATGTGAGAGTGCTCAAAGACATCGCATCCATCCGTTGTTGTCTCTTTTTTCTCAAATCAGACAAAATGATCACGAAAAATCAGGGTTCGCCCGAATTTCTCGTGAGACAACATGTTCATGAAAAATTCGGGCGAACGCCCTCTCTCACCCTAAGCCCGAAAAAGCATGTAAGGCAAGGCGGACAACACGGTTATGCTTTACAGTTCTTTATGACAAAACCACCAGTCAAAGCCTTCATATTGCTCCAGACGTTTTTTGGCTTCTTCTACAGATTGTGCAGGGGGCACAATCACCCGATCCTTAATCATTCCATTGTCAGGCCAATCGGCAGGAGTTGCTACCCCCTCGGTATCCGAGGTAATAAGAGCCTTGGTGGCGCGAACGATTTCATCCATATTACGACCAATTTCCTGGGGGTAATACAGAACCAGGCGTACCTTGCTTTCAGGATCGACAATAAAGACGGCTCGCACCGTATTGGTTCCCTTACCCGGATGCAGCATGCCAAGTTTTCCGGCCACCGAATCGTTGGCGGCAATGACGGGAAAGGTGATCTCTACCTCCAGTTTCTCCTGAATCCACTCCACCCATTTGATATGACTAAAAACCTGATCAATAGACATACCAATCAACTGCACGCCCATTTCTTCAAACAAGGCCATGTGCTTTTGAAAGGCCACAAACTCGGTGGTGCAGACCGGAGTAAAATCGGCAGGATGGCTGAAGAGAACAAACCATTTCCCTTTCATATCACCAGGCAGATTCAGTGGACCCTGGGTTGTTATCACAGAAAGTTCAGGGAAATCATCGCCAAGAAGAGGCATATGTATTTTTTGTTGTTCCATGGTTTTCTCCTTTGCAGGTTGCAGTGTAGTGAAATATGCGCATGTTGCGTGACTCTCTGTTTTTCTAGCAATATTGATGCCAAAAAAAAACGATCAAGTTATATCTTACTGAAAAAAGGTTTTTTATTGCCTCTTCCGCACCTGTTTCATCCCGTCCGTCAACAAGCACTCATCTCTTCACCGAAATAACGCTACACTCACCACGGTATTCCGTTTCACTGTTATTTCGGTATTAACTGTATGGGAGGCTGCCAAGACATTCCCTGCCCCGTCCTCTTTGAATATTGCCCCCGGACAGATTCTTCACCTGATACCGAGGCTCTTGATAATGTAGTTGAGTATGATCTGGCTATTATCCTCAAACTGCTTGACCTGAATACGCTGGTCGTGGAACAAGGCAGGGGTCGACTTTTCCTCCGGAAAGTACATGGCTACCGGCTTGATCTCAACAAGCGAAAGGACGTCGCCAAAACCATCCAAAACTACAAGCCTGTTCTTTTTACCAAAGAAGATGGCCATGTCGATACCTACCATGATGGGTGAGTATTCCAGACCAAACCGGCCAGTGATTGCACGCGAATCCGGCCACCTCAAATTGGAAGATAGCGACGCAGAGAAACAATTGGTAGAGAAGTCCTTTTTGAAAAGTATTCAAGGAAGATTCATGAGCAAGCTCTTTGAAGACCTGGCTCTGACCAAAGGTGATGGCCGTTACCTCAAGCTGTTGACTGCTCACCCAAAAACAGATCTCTTGATTCTTGATGACTCTGGCCTGGCAGCCCTTGTAACCATTCAATTACCTGTAAAGCATTGGCATCAACAGATCGGCGATCCGACCCTGGCCGACGCCATCCTCGACCGCCTGATCCACACCGCTCATAAAAGAGAACTTGATGGCGAACCCATGAGAAAAAGAAAGCACACTTGAGGTAAAAACCACCCTCAGAGTAAGAAGGAAAGAATGGCGTCGCTACGCTCCGAGGGCCTGGCCGGAATCCCCTGGACTGGGCGGCCGGATTCACTGGAATACGCAAAACGCTCAAGCTCCCCGTAGATCACTCCTGCATGCTTGTTCCTCTGCATCTTCAGGGAGAACCGCAGGGTGAACTGACGCTCGATCATCAGGTCTGCGGCATGTACTCTTCGAGCACGGTACGGTTCATCAACACCGTCACAAGACTTATCTTTATAATTGTCGTCCAACCTCGATCCTCCAAACAACTCCTCTTCTGCCAAGCAGCAGCTCACCCGAGAACGTAACCTGCTGCTTCAGACAAAATCTGAACATTCCAAGGATGTCATCGGCAATTCGTCCGCCTGGCAAGAAATCCTTGATATGTCCCGCCTGGTTATTGTTTTAGAGCTTTTTGTGCTCATCCAGGGAGAGACAGGTACCGGTAAAGAACAGGTTGCCCGTCTCATTCGCCGTCTCAGCCCCTGTTCCGACCAGCAGTTTGTAGCTTTGAGCTGTTCGGTTCTCAGTCCGTAGCTGGCCGAAAGCGAGATTTTTAGTCATGAAAAGGGCGCCTTCACCTTAGCCCACGCCTAAAGAAAAGGCCGGTTTGAGCTGGCAAACGGCGGAAATCAGAACTTCAGCCCAAGCTTTTACGTGCCCTTCAGGGAAAAATATTTAAGCGGGACGGGGGGGCGAAAAAACCATCTACAGTGATGCCGGGTTAATCGCTGCCAGTCATGTTGAGCTGGCAAGGGAGGTAGAGATGAAAAGGTTTCGGGAAGTTCTCTATTATTGCCTCAACGTCTTTCCCATTCACCCCCCACCACTACGGGATCGAAAAGGTGATGCGCTTCTGCTGGCTGAACATTTCCTCAGCAATTTGAAAGAACAACCCTATTACACAGATGTCCCTTTAAACAGTCGGGTGGCTGACTACCTGCAACGTTATCAATGGACGGGAAATGTCAGGGAGGTGCAAAATGTCATTCGTCGCACTGCCCTGGTTACAGGGGGGAGGAAACGTATTGAACCTGAGCACCTGGCGTTAAAAGCCTCTAGGTCGCACCCGCAAGATGCCATTGCTTGAGGAATAGTTTTTGCGGACAACGGGCAGTTGAAATCGGAAAATACACCTAACACATTCGCACCCCTTGATACCGTAATTTCTGCCCCTATCAAGAAAACCTTACAACTTTGCAATGGCAAAATTTATGAAAAAAAGGTGCAGCGGCCTTACTGCAGCTCAAGCCCACCACTCTGCCAAATCGCATGAATGAACTGGGAATCAGTCGTATATAAAGTATTGCAACAGGAAAAAACTGCTCTCCTAAATTTCCAATGAACATGGTTATCTATTTTAGAAAAGCTGCTAAGTATTTAACCAAAAAACAGCTCTAGGAATTTCGACAAAGTGCTCGCCAAAGGTCAACTCTGCCTGCGTTACTCCTCGCAGTATTTATGCCATGTTATCCAGGGTGCAACATTGACCCACCTGGATTATCAAAAAGAGGGCTGTTCATCAGTTTCTGTTTTTCTACCTAGTCCGGATTTCTCATCAGCTCAGATGGTGCCAGGTTCGGAAGTTTTGGTAACTCATTGTACTCAGGTATATGTGTTGTCAAAATACTGACAAAGACAATACCACCTAAGATGATGAAAAATCCGGACTAAAGCTTCAAGTAATGGTGCCAAAACAGGGAGCACTACTCTTTTTGCATGATCGACTAACTTACACAGAATTCCCCTTGACACCGTGCATTATTATATGTTTCATTTTCATATTTCTAATTTTTTAACTATAAACGTATTTTTATCTATTCAAACTCAAAATTCGATCTATCTCATTAAATTTGTCAGCTTTTTAGTCATCAGGCTATGGACGGTATTCAATCTCAATGCAATATTTAACTGAAAAATTGTACTCATTCCAAGAGGGATGATTTTTTCTCTTTTTAGAAAATTCTACGCAGAAGCGATAAAATAGATTTTTATATGAAATCAATAACTTAAGAGCAATCAATCTCTTCTTAAAATGAGACAGATACTGTCATCTACTTCCAAAAAATCTTCATGCAGTCCTCATAAATGGTTTTCAAGCAACTATTGACGGCTACCTAACATCTCATGAAAAACAAGACCGTTACCGGCATAGACCTTAGTTTTTACCTGCAACTCCTATCCACTGACAAAGAAAACTGCCTGTTACTAATCAAAAAAGACAGCCATGTTGGCATCATTTACATATGCGATGGTGAGCCTCAAGATGCCCAAAGTAAGCGCCAGGAAAAAAGTGGGCGGCAAGACGTAAAACATTGTGAAGAAGCCCTCTATGAGATGCTTAGTTGGGAAGAGCCCACAATTGAAGTGCATCCTCTCCATCAGCCTGTACAACAAAAAATTCATAAATCCCTCACCTACATACTCATTGAAAGTTGTAATCGAGCTGACGAGCAACAAGAAAAGAGAAAGAAAAATGTCAGTAGTGTTCAAGAGCAAACCTCCTCTGAACCCTACGATCTTAATAAGTTACATCCAGGTGTAGAAACTCACAGGGATAACAAAACAACGGCCAGCATAGATATTCTGCCCCAAAAAGATACGAGTAAGCCCTCGGATGAGCAGCTTGATAATACAGTTTTGTTTCCTTTGATCGATGAAGAGGAGCAAGAAGCAACACAGGGTGGCACACAACAGAAAACAAGATCCGCCAAATCGTTAACAACCGGTAACAAAAGTATTCTCGCCGCCATTCTTGTTTTGGTTTCAGGGCTAACAATGGCTGTTTATCTGTTTTTGAACTTCCAACAAAAAAACGACAATCTTATTCCCAAAAAGACGGAATCCAGGCTCAGAGCCTCAAAAGAGCCATCCAAAACCAAAAAACCAGTACCACTGGAAAAAACAGCTTATTCTCAGGTCACAACAGAAACATCTCCTGCTGTGATTACAAGTAAAAATCAAGGACAAGCCGACAACACAAAGAAAGCGATATTAGAAGCAACACCACAAGATACCACCGTACTGCCCAAAGAAGGGCCAAAAACGCATACAGCCAAAAATTCGACAAGTGCACCAACAAAACAAGAACTGGAAACGACCATTTTAGTTGATTCCCCCACAAAGATCACCCACCCAAAAGCATCACAAGAAACTGTTCCTACAATACAAAAAGAACAAAAAAAGACGACCCATACCCAGACGACCACAGCCGATCATACCAAAAAACAGACCCAAGAAACTGTTCCTGCAATACAAAAAGAACAAAAAAAGACGACCCATACCCAGACGACCACAGCCGATCATACCAAAAAACAGACCCAAGAAACTGTTCCTACAATACAAAAAGAACAAAAAAAGACGACCCATACCCAGACGACCACAGCCGATCATACCAAAAAACAGACCCAAGAAACTGTAGCCAAGACAACTACCCCCAAAAATGCCGCGGCCCAAAAAAGTGCTGATGATGCCAGTAGGTTGAGCAAAAAAACAGGGCCTATAAAGAACCAAGCCCCATTACCATGGCAAACAACAAAAAAGGCCTCTTCAAATATATCTTTCAATGCCAGCGCCGGTGTCACGGCGCAGTCACAAAACACTGCTAAAACAAGAACTGTTTCTACAATACAAAAAGGACAAAAAAAGACGACCCATACCCAGACGACCACAGCCGATCATACCAAAAAACAGACCCAAGAAACTGTAGCCAAGACAACTACCCCCAAAAAAGCCGTGGCCCAAAAAAGTGCTGATGATGCCAGTAGGTTGAGCAAAAAAACAGGGCCTGTAAAGAACCAAGCCCCATTACCATGGCAAACAACAAAAAAGGCCTCTTCAAATATATCTTTCAATGCCAACGCCGGTGTCACGGCGCAGTCACAAAACACTGCTAAAACAAGTAGTAACGTGCAGCCTTCACAACGCAAGGAGAGTGATAACGAGATAAATCAAGCAAAAGAAGATATCTCCCGTGCTATAGGAAAATATAACAACTACCCTAGAACCGCACGTCGAGCAGGATATGGAGGAGTGGTCAAGATCAAGATCATTGTTAACCCAAACGGTCAGGTTACTCATTGCATGCTGTATGAAACGAGCGGCAGAAAGGTCCTAGATGCTGCTGCCATGAGAGCTGCTCAAAGCCTTCTTGGCAAAAAGGTCACTTCAGCATCTCTCAGCCAAGAATTATCATTCCTTGTCCCGGTGCGTTTTTCACCCTAGCCCGGATTTCTCGTCAGCTCAGATGATGCTAGCTTCGGAAGTTTTGGTAACTCATTATATTTGCCTATATGTGCTGGAAAAAATACTGCCATAGATGGCACCGCCTGGGCTGATCCTTGGGTAACAGTTTGTCAAAATTTGAGTCGAATCATGGACAGCTGTTCAACGACAATTATAATTCCCGGACAGCGACAACTATAACTGCCGATTCAACATACTAATTTAACTGTATATATCTTAATATATTTTCGTCTTATCCTGCATTTTTTCAACCACTCCTCTACGTTGCAAGTGCCATTTTGGAGGATAGGGCAATGCTGAGGAGCAACCCGAGCCCCGCAGATGGTCCCGCAAGGATGGAGGCCCGGCTGCAAGTTGTATCTCTTGACCGGGTTTTCTTCTGTCTTTTCCCTCCCTTTGGCTACAATGCGTTAAACCTCGGGGGATGGGGGCTGGCCCACATCCTCAACCGACAGGAAATGGAGGTTGTTCTTACTTTTTTTCAGCCCCTCGCTGTTTCGCTTTTTCCAGTCTGTAGCTCTCAAGATTTACTTCCATCATAACTGCGTGATGCACCAAACGATCTATTGCCGCAGCAGTTGTCATTGGATACTTGAAGATTCTTTCCCATTTGGCTGTCCGATGATTTTTGCCGGAAGCCGTGATAGCTCAAAAGGTTTGAGGTTCTTTTCCAGCGGCAGCTTTGATTCCCGTAAGTACCTGGCAATGCGCTTGTTGGTTCTTTCTTCGCACTCACGTACAACCAGTTCATGCAAATACATCTCATAGCTCAAAAGTCTCCTGTCTGGCCAGCTCAGCTTCATCTCGATAGCAACTTCTGATGGTAGAAAGGCGGAGGTAACCACCTTTTTTAACCCAAGCTCAGGGTGGTCAAAATTGGGTGAGCACAGGTGGTCATTTTTAGGTTGTCATTACGAAAGACATGATCATCGATTACCTGATTCATCCTGCCACCTCCATGGTAACAAGCTGGTCATACCCTCTCAGGCTCACTTCATCTAGAGAAATAACCGTTGCCGCCTCCACCTTATGTTCGCTGTGGATCATCTCAGCAACCTTGTCTGCACTGATTTGTTTCTGCTCATCTATCAGGGAGTGTAGACAATCGTCAGTATCGGTCTTATTTTCTTGTGCCGCAAATTGCAGTATCCGCAAGTGTTCCTTGGCTGCTTTCGTAAGGGCATAACGTTCGCATAGCTTATCATAGGCCATGCGGAACCTGCAGCTTGGAAAGAAGTCACCTCTGTACCGATACTTTGCAAAGGCTCCATGCGGACCAGCCAGTCAATAATGTGTCGATATTGTCATACGATCATTGCGGTCACGGTCTTAGTGGATCCCACCTGTTACGTGAACTTACCTTTATTGTTGACTCAAACCGATACCGGTGGGCTCGCAACATGAAAAAGCGGTTGACCCAGACGGGTCATACGGTGGCCAGTCGTGAAAAAAAATGCCTTACCGATAAGGAATACGCCAACTTACAACAACGCTATCGCAATATTCTCACCAGGGGAAGCAAGGAATTGCCTGAGATTCCACCCAAGCCAAAGGGAGAGCGCGGCAGGTTGGCAAAATCGGACGCACATAATCTTTGGGAGAGGCTGAAGAAGCATGAAGCCTCGGTTTTGCTTTTTGCAAAACAGGGACATGTGCCGTTCACTAACAACAGGGCCGAGAGAGATCTCCGTATGGCTAAAGTGAAACAGAAGGTATCAGGCTGTTTCCGGAAGCAACAATATGCCCATGCATATTGTCGGATATCGAGTTATTTGCCAACCATGGCTGCCAGAGGTGTCAATCCGCTGTTCTTTTTTCTTTTTTTTTCCTGCACACCTGATCTGTCGGCTCCCTGTATGCGTAAGGGACAACGACCGCACATTTTCCCTTTCTTGCGATATTGCTCACAACAGCTTTTTTTTGTTTTTTTTTCTTTCCCCATAGCCCTGAGTTCTCCTTAGCCCGGATTTCTCTTCAGCTCAGGCGACGCCAGGTGCAAAGCTTCTGGTAGCGGATGAAGAGAGGATGGTCAGTTAATCCGTGGTTTCAGCCTTGGGAAGACTCAAAAGCTCGACGCGAAAAACAAGGGTGGCACCAGGTTCAATGGTCGGCGGAAACCCACGATCACCATAGGCAAGTTTTGCAGGAATGTACAGCTCGTATTCAGAACCGACCGACATGAGCTGCAGAGCCTCCTGCCAACCAGGGATAACCTGTTTGACCTTAAATTGTGCGGGCTGATTGCGTTTGTACGAGCTGTCAAACTCTGTTCCATCCAACAGAGTACCCTTGTAGTGGACTTCAACCATATCTTCAGCATCAGGCTTGGCGCCATCTCCAGTTTTGATAACCTTATACTGCAACCCGGACGCGGTCTCGACTACATCTTTTTTTGCTTTGTTTTCGACCAAAAATTTTTCTTCAGCAGCCTGATTTGCCGCCAATTTTTCTCCACTCTCCTTGATCCTTTTTTCCCGTTGACGCTTGGTAAACGCCTCTTGAACCGCCTTGGCTTCCTCTGCGGTCATCAAAGGGGAATGCCCTTGATACGCATCCTTCATGCCCTGGACAAGCATATCCAACTTAAGGGTTCCATCAATGTTTTTCAGGTATGCTCCTAGGTCAAGCCCCATGGCATAACTGAGTTTCTCCTGCTCAGATGCCGGTTTGCCACGGCGGTCTTCCGCACAAGCAACATGACTGGAGATAAGCAGAAGTATACACAAAGAAATAAATGCTTTCATATTGATCTCCTGGATAAAAAATGACGGCAACACCAGCATGGGTGTACCGATCTCAACAGAAAAAACCTCTTATTCTCTGCCACAGAATCGGATGTCTCGCACGTCAAACAGGGCAACCACATGGCTGATGGTCACAGTATAATATGGTCAAGGTTTCCCCGGAGTTGCAAACGTTCACCATGGATATTGGTGCGCGAGCAAGTTCTTCTGGCCACCTTAAGCACGATGTAGGGGAAGTTGAACACTCCTGGCTAAAACTCTCGCTTATCAAGAACGCGCTGAGCTTTCCCCAAGGTCCGTGCAATTGTTTTTTCTTCAACCAGCTTGACCGAGACATTAATGCCGAGTTCAGAGGCGAGTCGAGATTTAATATAATCTACCATCTGGCGCTGTTGTTTCATCTCATCAAAAAAGAGAGATTCCATAACTTCAACCAGTACCGTTACCTTGTCCTGATGATTTTCGCGCTCAACGACAATCTGATAGTGGGGTTCGGTCCCCTCCACTTCAAACAACACCTTTTCAATCTGAATGGGAAAGACATTGACCCCCTTTATGATCAGCATGTCGTCTGAGCGACCAACCACCCGCTGCATCCTAAGTAAGGTACGCCCGCAGGGACAAGGCTCAGGAAGGAATCGGGTCAGATCTCGGGTCCGATACCGGACCATGGGGAACGCTTCCTTGGTCAAGGTGGTAATCACCAGCTCCCCCACCTCGCCTGGAGCCACCGGCTCCAGGGTCACTGGGTCTAGCACTTCCAGCAGGAAGTGATCTTCATTGATATGCAGCCCATTACACTCCAGGCACTCTCCAGCAACTCCTGGCCCCATAACCTCGGAGAGCCCGTAATTGTCTGTTGGTATTATGCCCAGTTTTTCCCGGATCTCCGTACGCATGGCCTCTGACCAGGGCTCCGCACCGAAAAGCCCGAAACGCAAAGACAACCCGTTGGGATTGATACCCATTTCCATCATGGTATCAGCCATAACCAGGGCATAGGACGGTGTGCACACCAGAGCCGTGGTCTTGAAATCCTGCATGATCTGTATCTGTCGTTTGGTGTTCCCCGCTGAAATGGGTATAACCGAAGCGCCAATACATTCGGCGCCGTAGTGCAGCCCGAACCCACCAGTGAACAAACCATATCCAAAGGCAATCTGAATAACGTCGTTTTTGGTGACCCCCGCTGCTGTCAAAATCCTGCCAACCAGATGTGACCAGGTTCGAATATCGTTGCGGCTGTAGCCGACAACCGTCGCCTGACCGGTGGTACCGGAAGAGGAATGTACGCGCACAATATCACGCAAAGGAACGGCAAACAGGCCATAGGGGTAATTGTCACGCAGGTCCTGTTTTTCAGTAAAGGGTAAACGACGGATATCATCCAGTGAACGGATATCATCATAATTAAATTTCAACGCCGCAAATTTCCGCCGATAAAATGGAACATGCGTGCCGACCCGGTACAGAGTGGACTGTAATCGTTCCAACTGGAGCTGTTCAAGATCAGCTCGCGCCATGCATTCTCGTTCTGGTTCCCAGTACATTTGCATCTTCTTGTGTCAATAAATAATCAAACCCGTACAGAATATGGTGGTAAGGTCTGCAAGTGGCCCTACCTCTCTGTCTTTCACCGGGCAGCCTGTCAATCTATTTTCTCTCTCCCCAAATAAGCCCTCTGCACGTCCCTATTCATCAGCAGCCCGTCTGCAGGCCCCTGCAGAATAACCTTGCCGACCTCGAGGACGTAGCCCCGATCAGCAACATGCAGGGCAGCCTTGGCATTCTGCTCAATCAGAAGGACGGTAGCGCCTCCCTCCCGCAGTCTCTTGATAATGGAAAAAATATCACGAACGATCAAGGGGGCCAGTCCCGTTGACGGCTCATCCATCATCACCAGTTTCGGCCTGGACATCAGGGCACGGCCCATGGCCAGCATCTGCTGTTCGCCGCCTGATAGAGTTCCCGCCAACTGCTCCCGGCGTTCCCGCAACACAGGAAAAAGATCATACTGAGCGTGCAGGGCCTGGACAACGGCTTTCTTCCCCCTGGTTCGCTGCAGCACACAGCCCCCAAGCAGCAAGTTTTCCTCAACGCTCATGGTAGCGAAAACCTGCCGACCTTCGGGAACCAGCGCGCAACCACCAGAGACAATCTGCTGCGCAGTCATTCCGCTGCAGCACCTTTGCTGAAACTCTATAGCTCCGCTCATCGGGCGAACCAGACCAGCAATTGTATGCAGTAGCGTGGTTTTTCCGGCGCCATTGGCCCCAATAATGGTCACTATCTCGCCAGGATGAACATGCAGAGAAACATTCTTGAGCACCCTAAGCTTACCGTGCCCGGCATCGAGATTTCGTATTGTGAGCATACCATCCTTCTCCTTGCACCGGAGACCAGCACCCCATTTTACCCTTGTACCTCATCTCCCAGATATATCCGAATAACCTCCTGATTGTTCTGAATACGTTCTGGAGTTTCCTCAGCTATCTTTTCCCCAAAGCAGAGCACCACGACTTCGTCAGAGATCTCCATGACAAGCGACATGTCATGCTCAACCAGCAAAACCGTCACCCCCATGTCCCGGATTGTACAGATCAGGCGTGCAATCTCTGCAGTTTCGTAAATATTGAGCCCAGCGGCCGGTTCATCTAAAAGAAGAAGGGCAGGATTCAACGCCAATGCCCTGGCCAGTTCCACGGCTCGCTGCTGTCCAAACGCCAAACTGGTGGCTTCCAGATGGGCATACTCCTCAATATCAAGAAAGCGAAGGAGTTCCATGGAACGTTCCCGGATAGCCTTTTCTTCTTTCCTGGCAGATGGCAGGCTGAGCATGCTTGCAAGAAACCCTGACCTTGACCGGGTATAACAACCAACCATGACGCATTCCAGGACGCTCATCCCAGGAAAGAGCTTGATGTTCTGAAAGGTTCGCGCCATGCCCCTGGCCGCGATCTGATGCGCCCTGCGGCCATGAATAGGCTCACCTTGAAAGATAATAGACCCGGAAGAGGGAGCAAGATGCCCGGCGATAAGGTTGAACAGGGTTGTCTTGCCAGCCCCGTTGGGACCGATGACAGCCTTTATAGTCCCCGGTTCAACGGAAAAACTGACATCGCTGACCGCCCGCAGGCCGCCGAAATGTTTATGCACTGACTGAAGCCTAAGCATGAGTGCGACCTATACTAATGAGTGCCTTCGCCTTTGGGTTCTTTTTTCCCGGCAGGGAGAAACAATGCCCGCAGGTCGAGCATTCCCTTGGGGGCGAAAAGCATGACCCCGATGAGAATAAGACCAAAAACAGCGTCGTCATACGAACCAAACACGCCCCTGAGCGAAAGAAATGTCAACACAACACCAGCCAGCAAAGCCCCCCAGAGATTGGTCATCCCGCCAACGGCCACCAGGGCAACATACCGCACCGACTTCATCACAGAGGCCTCACTGGGTCCGATGCCTCCGTTGTAATGGGTGAGGAAAACACCAGCCAGGGAGGCATAAACAGCGCTGATAACAAAAACAGACAATTTGCAGCGGGCAGTGTTTATCCCAGAGGATTCGGCAGCCTCCTCAGACGTATGCAAGGCTCGGAGCGCGCGTCCAACTCGGGAGTCCAAGAGGTTAAGTAGCAACAGCATACCAGCCATTAAAAGCACCCAAGCGATGTAATAGTTGACAATCCGTAAAGTGCCATCACCGCTGACCATGACAGGCGGCAGTGAACCAAAGGCCGGCAGCAGAGGAAAAGCAGGCACCTCACTTATCCCGTCGGCTTCACCAAACAGTGGCGTTGCCAGGACCAGGCGGTAGACGATGGTCCCAAAACCAAGCGTAGCCATGGCCAGATAATGCCCCTTGAGCTTCAACACCGGAATACCAAGAAAAAAGGCAACCAGCGCGGCCACAGATACCGCAGTTACCCCTGCGGCCCAGGGCGTAAAAACCAGCAGCGTCTCGCCGTACATATCCTGGGCCTGCATCAGAAAGCCAAGACGGTGCAACAGGAAAGCAGTCTGACTTTGCTCCAGGCCGGGCATGAGGTTAGAGGTGGTCATTGCAGCGGAGATATATCCCCCGATGGCAAAAAAGCCTGCATGCCCAATGGAAATCTGCCCGGCATAGCCCATCACGGCCGCCAGCCCGATCACGACCAAGCCATAGTAGGCGGCCATGGTCAACTGGGTCAAGTAATATTGGCTACCGCTCAGGCTGGCCAGCACCTGCACCGCGACCACAACACCTCCCAGACAGAGCATCTTTTTCGTTTTTGCTCCTTCCATCAATACTCCTTTAACCGCGCAGCCTCACTGGAACCAAACAATCCATGGGGTTTGACAAACAGAATAGCCAGGAGGAGAGTCACGGCAATGGCATCCTGGAACGCTAGCGGAACGACGGATACCGAAAAAGCCTCGATGATACCCAGGAGGATACCGGCTGCCACAGCGGCCATGGAGTTTCCAAGCCCACCGAGGATAGCCACGGTAAACCCTTTAATAGCCAAAGGTGTCCCAACATCGTATTGGGTATACGTGATCGGCGACACCACACACCCGGCCAGGGCTCCAATACCAGCGCTCAGCATAAAAGAGAGCGTGACCATATTCCTGGTATTGATGCCGCAGAGAACAGCTGCAGTCTGGTTGGCAGAACAGGCACGCATCTCGCGTCCAGTGGGTGTGAGTTTGAAAAACAGGCTCAGGCCCAAAACCATGGCGCCACAGGTTGCGATAACCCAGAGCACCTGGGGAGATATGTGGACACTGCCGACGGCAAAGGTGGTGATCTCATCTCCATAAAAATAGGGCAGCCTGCGGATGGATTCGCCCCAGATATGTAGTGCCGCTTCCCGAAGCAAAATGGACACACCGATGGTTATGGTAATCATCTGCAAGACAGTGGGCTTTTCCAGCCAGCGGATACAGACAATTTCCACCAACGCCCCTATGGCCATGGTGACAGCCACTGCTACGACGATGGCAAGGGAAAGGGGGATAAACTCCACCAAGGAAATCGATACCATGCCACCGAGCATGACAAATTCGCCCTGGGCAAAATTGATAATCCCGGTGGTGTTGTAGATGATATTGAAACCAATGGCCACTATGGCGTATATGGAGCCATAGGTGATACCTGCAAACAGGTATTGAAAAAAAAGGTCTGCAGTCATAACGTTCGTGTTCTCAGCCTTGCCCAGCCGGTCCCCTCTGGGTCCCCACTGCCTTGCTCATGTCTTACCCCGGATAGAAATCGCCGTGGCCATCCCTGGCATTTTGCTTGTCACGGCCTCTGATACAGGTGTCATCAATATAATCCCTCAGAGGCAAGAGACCCTCTTGTGTGCAAACCAGGCATCACCCGCCGATGAGGTGATCACCCTCCGTCTGCACTATTTTTTAAGCCCGCAGGGACTCAGGGACGCTGCCAACGCCTCTACAAAGCGCATATCTGTGCACCGGAAAGCAGGACAAAATCTCTTTGCTGCAACAGCTCAATAGCCTTGTCCATATCGTTAAAACGAAAAATCAGGACAGCATTTTCGCCGCTCTTGTTGACAAAGGCGTACATATACTCGACATTAATCCCAATCTCGTTCACCGTGGCAAGGACATTGGCCAATCCACCAACATCGTCGGATACCTCCACGGCAACCACGTTGGTCTTGCCCACTGTAAACCCGCCTGCGCGGAGAGCTGTTTTAGCTTCATCCGCCTTATCAACAATAAGGCGCAGGATGCCAAAATCGGCTGTATCGGCAACGGACAGTGCTCGAATATTCACCTGGCTTTCTGCGAGAATACGGGTAATTTCAGCCAGACGGCCAGACTTGTTCTCCAAAAAAACAGCGATCTGCTCAACTCTCATATCACTCGCCTCCATTACGATTAAATCTCCAGATAAAGAGTACGCTCTCTCGGCTCAAACGACTGACTAACCAACAGGTATGTCTCCAATGGGTGATCGAAGTACGGCGTCCCCTCCATCAAATGTTTCTCTTGTCCACCACCCTTTGCGCCTTACCCGCAGAACGGGCAAGAGTTCGCGGCTCAACCAACTTCACCTTGCAGGTCACGCCAAGCATGTCTTTGACATCGGCCTGGATCCGTCTGGACAGCCCCTCAAGAACCCTGATTTCATCAGAAAAGATATCTTCGCTCACCTCCACCAAGACAGACATGGTGTCCATGGTACCTTCCCGATCCACTTCGATCTGATAGTAGGGCTCAACGCCTTCAATACCCATGAGGACATGCTCCACCTGGGTGGGAAAAACATTAACCCCTCGGATGATCAGCATGTCGTCGGTACGTCCCATGACCTTTTCCATACGGATAAGGGTTCGGCCGCATGCGCATTGCTCAGCGTACAACTTGGATATATCTTTGGTCCGGTAGCGAATCAGCGGAAAGGCTTCCTTGGTCAGAGTGGTGAAAACCAGTTCCCCGGCTTCACCATAGGGCAGCGGCTCAAGAGTATCAGGATCAATGACCTCTGGCAGGAAATGATCTTCCAGAATATGCATGCCGTGCCCAGAGTGCAGACATTCCATAGCGACGCCGGGCCCAATGATTTCAGAGAGACCGTAAATATCCACAGCTTTAATGCCCAGTTTACGCTCTACCTCCTCACGCATATTCTCACTCCAGGGCTCTGCACCATGGATACCCACGCGCAACTGCAGTTCTTCCGGCGATATTCCGACATCCGCCAGGGCATCCGCCAGGTTGAGCGCATAGGAAGGTGTGGACAGCAAAACCGTGGAGCCAAAGTCACGCATAATGATAGCCTGACGCTTGGAATTACCCCCGGAAACCGGAATGACGGTTGCCCCCAAAGCCTCAATTCCGTAATGCGCTCCCAGGCCGCCGGTGAACAAGCCATACCCATAGGAGTTATGCACCATATCGCCCTTGGTTACCCCGGCCATGGCAAGACACCTGGCCATCACCGAGGTCCAGAGGTCAATGTCCGCCTCTGTATACCCGACCACGGTCGGCTTGCCCGTGGTTCCTGAAGAGGCGTGCACCCGGATAACCTCGTCCAGGGGTACGGTGAACAGACCAAAGGGATAGTTATCTCGCAAATCATCCTTGGTGGTGAAAGGCAACCTCCTCAGGGCGTCCAGAGAACAGATATCCTCAGGCTGTACGCCCGCAGCATCCATTTTCTCTCGGTACGGCGCAACTGTAGCGTAGACGCGTGCAACCAATTCCTGCAAGCGCTTGAGCTGAATGAATTCCAACCCTTGCCGTGGTAGTGACTCAACTTCTTCAACCCAGATCATTAGTTTTCCTGTTTGCAATCATTTTCAGCCTCAACCTTTCAGCGGAGACATCTCGTCGGCTGTTTTTCAGCCGCCATATACGGCAGCTCGCCCAGCTTCAAAAGCCTTTTTATTCACCGCCCTGAACTGTTCCTTGACAGTGCGATCTATCACCTGGAGAAAAACAGAAGCCTCAACGGCCAAAAAATTGGACATGGCGCCAACCATGGCCACGTTAGCGGTTTTCAGTTCGCCGACCTGATCGGCAATGGCAAAGGCGTCAATGGCCACCACGTTAATCCTGCGTGAGGTCAACTCGCTGAGTATATCAGTGGGATAGGTCATCTTTCCCAAGGCCACGGCCGGTGGCAGGATCTTCTGGGTATTGACCACCACCGCGCTGTCTGGATGCAGATAGGGCAGATAACGGACAGCTTCCAGTATCTCGAACGCCACCAGGATATCAGCCTTGCCCGCCTCAATCAACGGGGAATAGACACGCTCACCATATCGCAGGTGGGCCTCCACAGATCCCCCACGCTGGGCCATGCCGTGCACCTCGCTCTTTTTCACATCAAACCCCGCCGCCAGCTGGACATAAGCCGTCAACTCACTGGCCAACAAAATACCCTGTCCGCCAACACCAGAAAAGAGTATGTTTCCACTTTGCTTCATCAGTTCTCCCTCCTGGTGATGGCATCAAAGGAACAGACTCCAGCGCACTGGCCGCATCCGTTGCACTGCACCTCAGCAATCTCCGCATATCCTTTCTGTTTTTCTCTGTACCCCTTCTCTACAGCCTCTTCCGGTGTCATCGGGTGCCAACTTATAGCAGGGCACCCCATTTGCACGCAGAGGCTGCAACCGGTACAGTTGTCAAGATTAGTGTAATACCTGGGTTTTGTACGTTTCACCTCTTCAGGCAGGAGAATACAGGGTGCGCGGCTGATAATCACCGAAGGCTCTGGACAGGCAATCTCCTCCTTGAGCACCTTGCGAGTCGCCACCACATCATTGGGGTCCACCACGACCACCCGCGGCACCCCAAGGGCGATACAGAGCTGCTCAAAATCAACCTGGGAGGACGGCTCACCGGAAATGGACTTTCCAGAGCCAGGGTTGTTCTGGTGCCCAGTCATGGCCGTCGTCCGGTTGTCCAAGATAATGGTGGTGGCATAGGACTGATTATACACCGTGTTGAGCAGACCGGTAATACCGGAATGCAGAAAGGTGGAATCCCCTAAGACAGAAACAAGCCGCCCCTCTCCCTCTTTGCCTAGCGCTTTGGCCATCCCGTGAGCCACGGTGATGGACGCTCCCATGCACACGCAGGCATCCATGGCGGAAAGGGGAGGGAGAAATCCCAGGGTGTAACAGCCAATATCCCCAGAGACAAAAACATTTTTCATTTTAGAAAGACCGTAAAACAAGCCTCGATGCGGACAACCTGCGCACATGTTGGGCGGCCGCATGGGCAGTTCCAGCGGCTTGAACAAGTCGGCAATGGATCGGGGCTCAACAGCCTTTTTCACCACAAAGGAATTCAACTCACCCTGGTTGGGGATGATATCCTTGCCATGGCAGGTAATCCCCATGGCTTTGATATGATTTTCCAAAAAAGGGTCCAGTTCTTCGACAATGATTATTTCTTCGACCGATCCTGCAAACTCGCGAATCATCTTTTCCGGCAGAGGCCAAACCATCCCAAGCTTGAGCACAGGTGCTTCGGGAAAAGCTTCTTTAACGTAATTGTAGGGTGTGCCGGAAGCGATAAATCCTCGTTTTCCCTTCCCCGGCTCTATGCGGTTTTCAGGTAGGGTTTCGGCGATCTCCTTGGCCCTGCTCATACGTTCTTCGACGTATTTTCTGCGCATCCTGGCATTGCCCGGCAACATTACCAGCTTGGCAGGCGCCTTTTCAATGGAAGGCTGTGGCAGCTCAACCCGCTCACCTTTCTCAACCACACCTTTGACGTGGGCAATACGGGTGGTGATACGCACAAGAACCGGTGTATCCAGTTCCTCGCTCAGCACCACTGCCCGGGCCACCATTTCCTTGGCTTCCATGGGGTCGGAAGGCTCAAGCATGGGCATTTTGGCCGCAAAAGCGTAATTGCGGTTATCCTGTTCATTCTGGGAACTGTGCATTTGGGGATCATCCGCCTCAAGGATGACCAGACCGCCCCGTACGCCTGTATAAGCAGAAGTGAACAGAGGGTCAGCCGCCACATTCAACCCCACATGTTTCATGGTTGCCAGCGCCCTGGCGCCGGCAAAGGAGGCACCGATGGCTACTTCAAGTCCGACCTTCTCGTTGGGAGCCCACTCCGCATACACACCTTCATAGGTATTGAAGTTTGCCATTATTTCTGTTGATGGAGTACCGGGGTAACCCGATGCTACCGTGATGCCCGCCTCCCATGCGCCCAGGGCAATAGCCTCATTGCCAGACAACCAGAGTTTCTTTTCGCTTTCAAAAAACACATTCTCCTCCTCTGTTCACTCCTTCCTGCTACCACATACAGCTCCCAGAAGATACGCCCCCCAAGCTGTACGACTTGCACTATCTTGCCGTTACCGGAACATCCATGACCAGATGAGATACCTCCCTGAGCAGGCACGCATAGGCGTCCAACCGCGCCTGCATCAAGCTGAGGAACCTCTGCGAGCGTCCCGTAGAACCACATTGAACAGCAGACAACGCAATACACTCTCGAAGGACTCCGCACTGGAGATGCTGCTCCCTGAAAAAACTTGATACTTCGTACGTACGAGGGGGAATATCGTGCAACCGCTCCCCTGGCGTACTTGCCCATATTATTCCCGGATTTGAACAGGTACAGAGCCTCTCTATAGCAAGGCGATTCCGAGCGTTATGACCGTTCAAAGATGGGCACGGCAGGTACGATATATCAAGGCGCCATGGGTCTGATGTATCAAGGGTAATTGCAAACCACCATCAATACCCTAAAATCAACCTCTTCGGCAAGAGCTTTTTCAGTAGGCAGCCGCAGCCAGCCCATCTTTGGGGCTGAGGTCACCCCAAATAGCCTCACGGCCGGAGTCTCTCCTCCGGGTTTCTACAGAACAGATTGTGAAATATACAAAAGAGAATATAAAGACAATGCGTTAGAAAAAAAATGGTTACAAAACAATATGTTCGGAATCCGCACCAAAGCTCAGTACCAGCGGCACCATCTTCGGTAGTCTTTTGAGAGGAAATACAAGATACCATCGGAGTCTTCGCTTCCATGAGAAGACTTGTCAACATCTGTTGGACGTGGCAAACCATTTTCCTCGCAAACCCCGTAACGTCATCCTTCCATTCGCACTCATTTATGGGTAGAGTCACATGCCCGGTGCTTTGTATTGCCCGCCGTGGAAGCTGCAACCTTACCTGCGATGGGAATGATAGATCATACGCAGTTACGTCATTTTCGTCGTGGATTGCAATTCTCCCAATTGATCAATGTCCTGGTTTATATTTTCCATTATTTCTGTCGTAGCGGCCCGCTGGATACGCAAATGATTCATGGAGTTGATTCCACCGAGACAGCCAATGATAGCAAATTGCCGTCATATTCAATCGAAATAAACGGGAAAAGTGCGGGTTTACAATTATCTATTGCGGTTCCCGCCGCAACAAGCGGGACAAGCCAAAATCGGCGCAGGGCGACGATCAGCACCGCGATTATACTCTTTTATCTGCAGGCTAAGCTGTTCGATGATTGATAAGACCGGCTCGATACTGTTTTTTTGTATCCTTGGTCAATGCTTCTCCCCTCTTTTGTGAAAACACTCAGGGATACATTTTGGCAGGCGATCTCCCATCGAATTGACGCTGCTGCCTACATGGTTGATCAAGCTGGCTCTATTCTTCACCAGGATGTCTCTGGACTGCAGTACTTCCATATCCAACTGGGCCGGTTTCCCTGGATGTTATCGAGGGAGAGCAGATCGGTAGCCAAACAAATGATTTTTTAGACTGAGCATGTTGCTCATAACACCACTCCCCAGGGACATCAGCCTTCTCATTTTACCTGACCTCTTCACTACCAAAAACTGTGTATCTGATACCGTCGGCGCTGCTGAACAATCTGGGCGAAAAAAGGATTAGGGCGTGGAATTCCCGCTCTCTCCCTGCCCTGCAAATTTCAAGGTCCAATTCCAGGTAGCGTAATCCGGGGTTAGGCTTGATGTCCCGGCCGTCACCTCAACTGATTCCATCAGCCTGATAAACTCATCGCTCATTTGAGACAATGTCGTCCCCTTAGAGACCGGCGCCATATCCACCAGCCACTGCATGATATCCCGCATTTCGATAGCCATCCGTCTGGGATAGAGCAGATGCAGACCCAGGCGAGCCTGATCTACCTGGGCGCTCATGGTTTCCCCCATTTCCGAGGCAATCACGGTGTTCAGACCAACATGCTGCCCCTGTTGATCAAGAACGGTTTGCAAAGTAGAAAAACCATTTGCCATGTACACCATGGTATCTGTCATGACCAGGACGACCGTGGTTGCCTCACCGGGAAAAAAAGACCAATAATAAAGCGTTGTCCCGGCATATTGCCTTTTCTGTTCCCGGGTATATCCTGTATTGGTGATAACCTCCCTGGCCATATCCACCACGCGGGCGGCAGCGACACGGTCCCGGATCTCGAAAAACATGAGGACTTTGGGAACAGGAAAAAAACCACCTTTGACGATCTCGTTCACCACAAAGCCGTATTGGGGGCCAAACCCCTCCAGGATGTCCTCCATTGGAACGCCCAAGGATTCCGTTAGGGCTTTTTCCAGGTCAAGCAGTTGACCGCCTGGTGCATTTTGCAGATAATGACGAGCCCCTTCAGGTATCAAGGCCGAAGACCATTCATAGGCCAAACAATTCTCATGAATCAGTTCCAGGGTGGTATTAGTGTCAGCCTGTCCCGCGATCATATCCCTGAGAGCCTGAGGCAGCCGGTCAGGCTGGAAAAAGGCCATGGTATCAACCTGCAGCAGTTCTCCGGCATGAAAAACCACACCGGCTATAGCTGTGATACCATCCGTATCTGCAAGATATACCTGCATATCCTCATCCGCTGCCTCAGAGAAGGTCTGCCGCAGATTGTCACCGTGCAGAAACAGGCGGCTGTACACCTGCTCCTCAGGGACCTCGTTCCAGTAATTCTGGGCCTGGCCGAAGGCATCTGAATCACGCAGGCTTACCCCCCCGTTATGCACCGCCAGACAGCGAATCAGTACAGATGGATCATAGGAAAGCAGCACCATGTCACTCTCAGACACCCCGTAAAGGACCTGACCGTCCTCCAGAATAACCTTGGTCAGCTCAACCCCCTCGACGGTCTCGGCACTTGCGCTCTTACTCATGAGCCTGACGAACCCTTCCAGAGCCCCTGGAGCTATGGAGCGTGCCAAAAGGACAGTGGAACGCTGTAGTTCCAGGACCGGCGTCTGCCACATGGCCGCGACCTCAAGGGAGAGGACCGCCAGAGTCGCATCTCGCCCGAAAACGGTCTGAAAAGCGGGGTTTGTCAGCAGACTGACCACATTGTCATAGGCGGCATCGTACTGATCGCGCACTGCGGGGTCAACCTGCAGCATACGCATAATACCGTTGCAGTTCTCCTTGGCCAGAAACCGACCCAGAGGGGAAGAACCAAAAGAATCAATGAGATCGTTGAGATTGGTGATACTAAACGCCGCCAGTGTATCCTGGGGTAAGTACTCTGCAAATTCAAGAAGGTCATCGGATACCCGAGACACATACGAATACCCGCTGACAGCCAGGATGACTGCCGCGACAAGAACAATACCTATCTTTTTCATGCTCTTTTCACCTGTTGTATTTTCACTGCCCATCAACAGCCAGACAATTCAAAGCTGCTGTTCGATCTCCTCAATGGCGACCTGTGCCTCCTCCCACAGGGCATAGACTCGTTGGAGTCGACGCTCAATCCCGGCATACTCTTTACTCACTACCGTCCATTTTTCCTGGTCAGCATAGAGAGCAGGATCTGCCATCAACTCTTCCAGTTCTCCCTTACGACCTTCCAGTTGCTCTATCTCTGCTTCTGCCTTGGCATTCTGCTTTTTCCAGGGGCCCAGCTTCTTGTTCCGTTTTTCCCGAATCAGTGCCCGTTGCCTGCGTTGTTCTTTTTTGTCGACCTTAGCGCCATCCAGCGGCTCATGGTCCTCCGGCCATCTCCCTCCCGGAGCGCAAGATGCCTGCTCTGTCTCCTGGAGGTCCAGTTTTTCTCTCTGACTGAGGTAGTCATCCACATTGCCTTCATAGATGGCAGTCCTGCCATCCCTTATTTCCAGGACCTTATTCACAAAAGAGTTCACGAAAAAACGGTTATGGGACACAACCACTATGGTTCCTTCATACTGGGCCATGGCATCCTGCAGGACTTCCTGGGAGCTGATATCCAGATGGTTGGTGGGCTCGTCCAGCAGCATCAGGTTGGCAGGTTTAACGAGCATACGCGCCAGAGCAACCCTGGATTTTTCCCCACCAGAAAGCACCTGCACTTTTTTCTCCACCTCTTCGCCGGTAAACAAAAAAGCACCCAGCAAGGAGCGGACCTGGGTCATGGTCATATCGTCTGCCGCATGATACACAGTATCAAGGATGGTCAATGCCCCGGACAACTCCTGGGCCTGGTGTTGACCAAAATACGTCAGGATAACGTTGTGTCCCTGTCTGACCTCACCCTGAGCAGGTTCCAGCCCGGCAAGAATCTTTAACAGGGTGGTTTTTCCAGCTCCATTAACACCGACCACGGCCAGTTTGTCACCGCGTTGCAGATTCAACTCCACCTGATTGAAAACCTGCTTTTTGCCATAGGCCTTGGACACCCCTTTCAATAAAAGCACATCACGGCCTGACGGGGCTGCCGGAGGAAAAGAAAAAAAGATAGAACGATCAGTTGCTGAAAGTTCCAGACGTTCCATTTTTTCCAGCCTCTTAACGCGACTCTGCACCTGCTTGGCCTTGGTGGATTTAGCGCGGAACCGGGTAATGAATCGTTCGGTCTGTCTGATCAACGCCTGCTGATTGTCATAGGCAGCCCGTTCCAGTTCCAGCCGCTGCGCCTTCTCCACCAGATAATGGGAATAGTTGCCGCGATAGACAGTCAGCCTGCCCAGGCTCAACTCCCAGGTCGTACTTGTTATCCGGTCCAGGAAGGTTCTGTCATGAGAAATAACAATGAGAGCCCCCTGATACTGCTGCAGAAAGGACTCCATCCAGGTCAGGGAATCAAGATCCAGATGGTTGGTAGGTTCATCAAGCAACAACAGGGATGGGTTTCGTAAGAGCAGCTTGGCGAGCAGCAGGCGCATGATCCAACCGCCGGAAAAACTGGAAACCCTGCGGTCAAAATCAGCGCGGGAAAACCCCAGACCACTCAGTACCTGTTCAATCCGCGGCCGGATACGAAAGATATCGCACCCTTCCACCGTATGTTGCAATGTCCCCTGTCGCTCAAGCAACTCTTCTATCCTGGGGTCGCTTTCACCCAAAAGGGCAAGCTCCCGACCGACTTCCCGCAATTCCTGCTCTTTTGCCAGGATATCGGCAAAGGCAGACTCAGCCTCTTCATACAGGCTGTGCTCAACCAGATCACCATGCACCTCCTGGGGGAGATAGGCCACCGAAAACCAAGACGCCCGGGCAACAACACCCGGATCCACATCCTGTTCACGGCATATAATCTTAAGCAGAGTGGACTTCCCAGATCCGTTGACCCCGACCAAGCCAATACGATCCCCGTCATGAACCTGGGCTGATACATTCTTGAAGATATGCCTGCTACCGTACTGTAGATTCAAATCATTAATACTGAGCATGAAACATGTTGCCCTTTCGTTATTGCTGGAATTCGCACCTCACCTCGTACCGTGCAATATGCTCACTTGTCTTCAGGCTGAACCGGGACAAAAGCCCCAGCTCGGATAATCTGTGCAGATTGGCTGATCGCACCCCCCGAAAAACGGACTGATCCCTGGGGTGGATAACCAACTGCACCTTATCATCTTCCCCACAGGCGGCCAGCAGTTTTCTGGTTCTGCCCAGCATGATACGGCTGTGCACCAGCTCTCCAAATGCCGGATGAAAAGGACCAGCCAATAGAGTGCGCCGCAGTGACTCTCCTGCCTGCAACCCCATGCGTATCACCCGAATGGAGGCTTTATCAAATTGTTTTTTCATATACGCTGCCTGGAGAACCGCTTTCTCTAAAGAAATGGGAAGAAATTGTGCCTGACGCCAGAGCTGTTCCAGCTTTGAACCGGCCACGACCAAGACAGGGTATACGCGAACCATGTCAGGGTTCAAGGCCACGGTCTTGGCAACAGTCCTGCGCAGGGAAGAAAAATTCTGGCCAGGCAACCCCAGCATCAGTTGCATACCCACCACGCAGCCTGCCTGCCGCAACAACGTCACGGCCTCTCCCGCCTGCTCACTGCTATGCCCTCTTCCAGCCAACTCCAAAACAACATTGTCCAGTGACTGCACCCCCAGCTCCACCGTGGTTACCCCATGCTCCCGGAGCATGGCAATTCTGTGGGGGTCTATGGAGTCGGGCCTGGTTGAAATTCTGATCCGATCCACCTCCCCCCGGGCAAGAAAAGGCTGAACAGCCCCCAGTAATTCAAGCTGCCGCTGCTCAGGCAGAGCACTGAAACTCCCTCCATAAAAAGCGACCGCGCACGTCCGATGGTCACGCTTCCAGGCCAGCCATCTCCTTATGGTTTGGCGAACCATATCCCGGTCAATATGCTGCTGTTCCCCACTGATAGCACGCTGGTTACAAAATACACAGGCATGGGGACACCCCTCGTGGGGTATAAACAGGGGAATAATAAAAGACATGGCTGTTTCCCGGATGTGCCACCGCTCAGCAGATCTATAGAAGAAACACGGTCTAGCCCGCATTCCTCATCTGCTATGGCGGGCCAGATGCACAGTTTTTGACAGTACCTTATAGTACTTTATACTTGCTGTTAAAACACGGCGAAAATGGTGCCAGATGGGCTGATCTTCAGTACACTTTTTGTTGACATGTGTCCCGCCTCAAGAAAAGAACAGCCATCTGTTTTTCTTTCGTTTTTTCAAGCGAGAGGCATTGTTCAGGAGCCATTGGAGCTATTTGGATACAAAATTGGGCAGACGCTCAAGCGCTGCCCGGGCAGCCTGCTGTTCAGCCTCCTTTTTACTGGAAGCCGTTCCCAGACCAAGCTCCTCACCCTGAAACCGGACCGCAACAGAAAACATGCGTGCATGGGCTGGCCCTTCCTCATGCACCAGGATATAGGCCGGTCCTTGGTTGTGCCTTTCCTGCAACAGTTCCTGCAACCGGCTTTTTGCATCAGCATGGACAAGAATATCGCCCCGTTCCTTGATCAGGGGTTCAAAAAAACGGCGTACAAAAGCCTGCGCCTGGTCATAACCGCCGTCAAGAAAAAGAGCCCCCACCAGGGCCTCATAAGCGCAACTGAGTATGGAAGGTTTCTCCCTGCCCCGAGAGGCATCCTCTCCCCGACCCAGCAGGAGATAGGTGCCCAGACCAAGTTCCCGTGCCATGTAGGCCAGACCAGATTCATTAACCAGTGCCGAGCGAATGCGGGTCAGCTTCCCTTCCCGCAGCTCTGGAAAGCAGGTAAAAAGCATGTGGCCGACAGTCAGATCCAAAACCGCATCCCCAAGAAATTCCAGTGTTTCATTGTGCCGCTTGTCATCAAGACGCTCAAATGCAAAGGAACTGTGCACAAGCGAGAGCTGCAGGAGCTGCAGATCTCGGAAGAAATATCCCATCCGTTCCTGCAGCTCCTGCAGCTCTTTCTCGTGGTCCTGAACCAAAGCCCAAAGTGTTGTGCCCATCGGCGTGATTTCCTCTTGTCAAATTTTGCAACTGTGGTATATGTGTGCCGCATATCGTAGGGCGACGTAGCCAAGTGGTAAGGCAGTGGTCTGCAAAACCATTATTCAGCGGTTCGAATCCGCTCGTCGCCTCCAGAACTCTGCAAGGGTCACCAGCCGGTGGCCCTTTTTTATGCCCCTCCCTCCTCACTGCGGCTCATGGGGGAACGGTTAGGCCGGTCAAGTCCTGCAAAGGATACTCCTGCTCAACCAGATGCGTTGCGCCCTTGCGTCCCAGAACACTGGAATACAATATAAACCGGTTCACATCGAATGCCCGGCTGCAAAACAACCCCTGCATTACCATATACTGCCCGACTTTGACCGGCGGCGTATTACTCAACCTGGCGATGGTAATATGAGGGCTGTATTTGCGCGTCTCCAGGTCAAGCCCCAGTTGGCGCAAGCGGGTCTGTATCTTTTTCTGTAACTGCAGCAGGGCGTTATTTGGGGCAATCCCTACCCAGATAACCCTGGGGTTTCCCCGAGGGGGGAAAAATCCCAGACCATCCAACTGCAGCCTCAGCACCGGAGCAGTAAGGCCATGCAGTGTTTCGCGGATGTCATGGAAAGCAGAGCCATGGACCTCACCAAGAAAGCTCAAGGTCAGATGGAGCTGTTCAGGTCTCACCCAACGCGCTCTCGGCAAACCGCTGCAAAGCGTTCCCACATGCGCCCGAATATCCTCGGGCAGATCAAGGGCGACAAAAAGCCGTTTGTGCATATACTCGTCCAGGTTTCTCTTCAACCCAGGCGATGCCAGGTTCGGGAGTTTTTGGGAACTTACTTCTCCTTGGGTATAGGTGTTGCCAAAATACTGCCGAAGACGGAACCGCCTGGGCTGACCTTTGGTGAACAGTTTTTCGAAATTGGGGCCTGCTCACGAACAGCGCCAGCAGCCACAGAGGCCGTAACCTGCTGGTATCCGGGACCCCAGGAGTAGAGAACTCGCCCAGGCCTCCCTACAGCCTGGGCGCAGATGGCAGCCAATCCATTCCGATATCACAGGCAAGCACAGAGTGGGTCAGAGCACCGATAGAGATGATATCCACCCCGGTCTCGGCAATACTGCGGACAGTCTCCAGGCTGACCCCTCCAGACGCCTCGACCAGAGCTTTCCCGGCAATAAGGGTCACGGCTTCCCGCATGGCTGCCGGCGCCATATTGTCAAGCATGATGATCCCCACACCGCAGTCCAGGCACTCCTGGACCTGTGCCATGGTATCTGTTTCCACCTCCACTTGAATGGTGTGGGGGACGTGGCGGCGCACCCTGCGTACGGCCTCGGTAATGGAGCCGCAGGCCGCAATATGATTATCCTTGATCAGGACACCGTCGCTAAGACTGTAGCGATGATTGTTGGCGCCGCCTACCCGCACCGCGTACTTTTCCAGCATGCGCAATCCGGGTGTGGTCTTGCGAGTGTCCACTATCTTTACGTCCAGATCCGCCACCAGCTCGACAAAACGAGCTGCCAGGGTCGCTATACCGCAAAGCCGCTGCACCAGATTCAAGGCCACCCGCTCACCCCGTAAAAGGGTTCTGGTCGCCCCCTGCAGCTCAAGCAGCACATCACCCCTGCCGACCTTGTGCCCATCCGCAATCGGGTGCAGGCACTGCATCCGATCATCCAGCAGGGTAAATACCCGCGAGGCCACCGTATCCATGCCTGCCACTACCATGGGCTCCCGAGCGACAAATTGGGCACAGGCCTGATCCTCTGGCCCAAATATGGCATCCGTCGTACTATCACCATGCTCCAAATCTTCTTGCAGAAAACCATGGAGGCTGATGTCGAGCAAATAACTATCCATATCAACGCAGCTTGTGCAGACGGGTCACCGATTCCGCATTTTTCTTCAGGTAGGCCTCATATTCAGCCAGTTTTTCTTTTTCCTTGGCAACCACCGCAGCTGGGGCGTTGGTGAGAAATTTTTCGTTGGCCAGCTTGCCTCGAACCCGCTGCAGTTCCTTTTCAAGTTTTGCCTGCTCACGGGACAGTTTTTCCAGCTCTGCCTCCACATCGATCAGCCCTGACAGCGGGACCACCAGCTCAATATCCTGCACCATGGCGTGACCGGCATCATCTGGTACAGTGCCCTCTGATACCAAGGTAACGGTTGCCGCGCGTACCATGGTCTGGATGGCATCGGTAAACATCGCAAGCAAGGCGCGCTTTTCATTGTCTGGACAAATGATAACCGCCTCTATTTTGGCGGTGGGATGCAACTCAGCCTCGGTACGGACAGTACGCAGCCCGGAAATCACCTCCATGAGCAGTTCCATACGGGACTCTGCCGCCAGATTATGCAGGCTCCCGTCCGCTTCGGGAAAGGTCTCTGTCATGATGGTGGTGCGTGCACCCGGCAACTGACTCCAAATTTCTTCAGTAACAAAAGGTGCCACCGGGTGCAGGAGTTTAAGTATTGTTTCCAGTACATGCAGGAGCACCCCTCGGGCCTGCCGGATACGGCTGGCCTCTTTACTGTACAGATCGCCTTTGATCCATTCCACATACCAGTCACAAAACGCATGCCAGATGAACTGATACATGATCAAGGCTACATCATTGAAACGGTACTCATCCAAGGCAGCACGCACCTGGATAACGGTCTGATTTGTCCGGCTCAATATCCACTGGTGCACAAGGTCCAGTTCTTCTGGCCGGGTGACCACCTCCCTGGTAGCAGGGCTGACCTCATGAAGATGCATCTGGGCAAAACGAGCCGCATTCCACAATTTATTGATAAACCGCCGATACCCTTCAACCCGCTCTTCATCCATACGGATCTCCCGGCCCTGGGCGGCAAAAGCTGTAAGAGAAAAACGGAAAGCATCCGTCCCGTACTGCTCAAGCATAACCAGGGGATCGATGACGTTACCTGTGGATTTGGACATCTTCTTGCCATGCTTATCCCGCACCAGGGCGTGAAGATAAACATCATGAAAAGGCACCTCATCCATGAAATGGAGCCCCATCATCATCATCCGGGCAACCCAGAAAAAGAGAATATCAAAACTGGTGATCAAGATGGAGGTGGGATAAAACGTTGCCAGTTCCTTGCTTTGCTCAGGCCAGCCCAAGGTGGAAAACGGCCAAATCGCAGAACTGAACCAAGTATCCAGCACATCCGCCTCCTGACGCAAGCCGGTCCCCCCGCATCGCTCACAGGTTAAAGGATCATCAAGCTCCACGATCACCTCGCCGCACTCAGGACAGGTCCAGGCGGGAATACGATGTCCCCACCAAATCTGCCTGGAGATGCACCAGTCCCGGATGTTATCCATCCAGGCATAAAACGACTTGTACCAGGTATTGGGATACAGAGTGATCCGACCTTCCCGCACGGCGGCGACAGCCTTATCCGCCAGGGGACGCACCGAAACAAACCACTGCTTTGAAATGGTCGGTTCAACCACAGTGGCGCAGCGGTAACACTTGCCCACAGCGTGCTGGTAGTCTTCAATGCGCTCCAAAAAGCCCTGTTTTTTGAGATCCTCGACAATTTTTTGGCGGCACTCAAAACGATCCAGCCCCGCATAGACGCCTGCGGCCTGATTCATAACACCATGGTCATCCATTACCTTGAGTCGCTCAAGATCATGGCGGAGACCGATTTCATAGTCATCCCGATCATGGGCAGGGGTTACCTTGAGTGCACCGGTACCAAACTCCCGCTGCACGTGATAATCCAGGACCACCGGAATGATCCTGTCGGTGAGCGGCAGGGCTATCCCCACCTTATCCAGCCCCTGGTAGCGCTCATCCTCAGGGTGTACGGCGACAGCAGTATCGCCAAGCATGGTTTCCGGCCGGGTCGTGGCGACCACTACCTGCCCGGAACCGTCGGCAAAAGGATAGCGGAGATGATACAGCTTGCCGTCCATGGGATCGTGCTCCACTTCGTCATCGGCAAGTGCCGTGTGGCAACGTGGGCACCAGTTAACAATATAATCGCCCTTATAAATCAAGCCTTCCTTATACAGGCGAACAAATACCTCACGGACAGCCATGGACAAGCCTTCATCCATGGTAAAGCGCTCCCGATCCCAATCACAGGAGGCCCCCAGGCGTTTGAGCTGGTTGATGATGGTACCACCCTTTTCTGCACGCCACTGCCAGACCCGCTGGATAAACCCCTCCCGTCCCAGGTCGTGACGGGTTGTATTCTCCGCGACCAGCTGCCGCTCCACCACATTCTGGGTGGCAATACCCGCATGGTCCGTGCCCGGAACCCAGAGGGTATTCTCCCCTTTCATACGATGATAGCGAATCAGGATATCCTGCAGGGTGTTATTCAAGGCATGACCGATATGCAGCACACCGGTCACGTTAGGTGGTGGAATAACTATGGAAAAAGAAGGTTTACCCTCCTCCATCCCGGCAGCAAACGTTTTCTCGTCCAGCCAACGTGCATACCAACGTTGTTCCACTTCAGCAAATTTATAGCCCTTGGGCAGCTCATACTTCTGGTTTTGTTCCACGACGTTTTATCCATATAGCGCAATAAACAGCCCTCAGGCTGTTCAGTTTACAAAAAGAGATTATCCAGTAGCGAAAGACTTTCAGCGCATACTCCAGGGTTTGGGCATGTAAATCTGGGTATAGAGAGAGAGGGCATAACGGTCCGTCATTCCAGCTATAAAATCACAAACCTCTCGGTTTCTTACCTCTTGTTCCTCCGCTGTCTGCGGCGCCGATCGAGGCTCGCATTTCTCGGAACCATGTTCCGGAAAACCATGGGTAAGAAAAAACGTGTACAGGTCCCGTATGATTTTCTGAGCTTTCTCAAATTCCCCGTGTACCCGCCAGTTTCGATACACATTGTTATAAAGAAAGGCTCGCATTTCATTAATGGTTGCCTTCATTCCAGAGCTAAGATGCAGCCTACCGTCATCATAGCGCAAAGTTGTCTGCACCAGGTCACTGACCATGGCGTTTATCCGACAGGATGAATCTTCCCCCAGAGTCGCTCGCAAATGGTCGGGAATATCGGTGCCATGCACCATATCCGCCCGCAGGGCATCATCCAGATCATGATTGACATAGGCCATGATATCCGCCACCCGGACCACCTGACCTTCCAGAGTGGCTGCCAGCTTGGTCGCATCCTCAGGCAAAATATCGCCGTATCCCTTGGAATGTTTCAGTATACCATTGCGAACTTCCCAAGTCAGATTGAGTCCTGCTCCTGAGTTTTCCAGAAAATCAACTATGCGCAGGCTCTGTTCATAATGCTTAAACCCCTTTGGGTGTAACTGGTTAAGACTGTACTCGCCAGCATGACCAAAGGGCGTATGTCCCAGATCATGGCCCAGGGCAATGGCTTCGGTCAGGTACTCATTGAGTCGCAGACAAACAGCCATGGTGCGCGCTATCTGGGAAACCTCCAGGACATGGGTCAGGCGGGTCCGGTAATGATCCCCGGCTGGCGCCAGAAACACCTGGGTTTTGTGCTTCAGACGCCTGAATGTCTTGGAGTGCAGGATGCGGTCACGATCCCTTTGGAAGGCCGTCCGCAAATCACATCGTCGCTTCTCTTTCCGGGGCGAAAATCTACCCCGGGAAGCCGTACTGAAACAGGCATGGGCAGAAAGGGTTTTCTGTTCCAGCTCTTCCTGTTGCTGCCGGATTGTCGTTTTCATGATAGACTTGGCCCCACACCTCCTTGCTACGACCGTTTTTCCCCTGTACTCACAAAATGTCAGCACGCACAGGGCACTTCTCCCGTTGCATATGCACGGTTGCAACATCCACGAAGTTATTCATACTTACTCAGGACGGCTGCCACAGCAGATATGCTTTGATAAAGGCATCGAGCTTACCGTCGAGCACAGCATCCACATTGCCCTCTTCATGGGTCGTTCTGTGATCCTTGATCATCCGGTAAGGCTGCAGCACATAGGAACGAATCTGCGATCCCCAGGCGATATCCTTTTTGTCCCCCTGCAGGCTGGCATGCTCTTTTGCCTGTTCTTCTTTCTCCCGTTCATACAATCTGGACATGAGCATTTTCATCGCCATGTCCTTGTTGCGATGCTGTGAGCGTTCGTTCTGGCACTGCACCACTATCCCGGAAGGCAGGTGGGTAATCCTAATGGCTGAATCGGTTTTATTCACGTGCTGTCCGCCGGCTCCACTGGCGCGATAGGTATCAATGCGGATATCCTTGTCCTGGATATCCACTTCCACATCGTCATCCAACTCCGGTAAGGCCATGACCGAGGCAAAGGAGGTATGTCGTCTGCCGCTGGCGTCAAAGGGTGAAATACGCACCAATCTGTGAATACCTCTCTCCGAACGAAGATAACCATAGGCGTATTTGCCTTTCACCAGGACAGTGACACTCTTGGTGCCAGCCTCATCACCGGGGAGCACGTCAAGGATATGGGTTGAAAAGCCCTTGTCTTCCGCCCAGCGTAGATACATGCGCAACAGCATCCCGACCCAATCCTGCGCCTCTGTCCCCCCGGCGCCGGCATGAATGGTGAGGATGCAGTTACCGCCGTCATGCTCACCGTTAAACATGCACTCCAGCTCGACCTGATCCACCCTTTCCTGCAGGGCATCCAGGCTTGATTCCACCTCAACAAAGGTTTCCTCGTCATTTTCTTCAACAGCCATATCCAGCAGGGTATCCACATCTTCAAGAGCGCTAAAATTCTTCTCCCAAACGCCGATTACGTCCTGAAGCTGCCCCAACTGACGCTGAACCTTTTTGGCTGTGCCCTGATCGTTCCAGAAATCGGCCGACAGGGTCTGCCGCTCCAGAATCTCCACCTGTTCCTTTTTGCCATCCAAGTCAAAGATGCTCCTTCAGGGCAAGCATTCTGCCCTTGAGGTCATTGAGCACCTGTCGAGATACCGCTGAATCATTCATTTCCGCCATAATACTATCCTTTTGCAAAAGATATAATGATCCGTTCCAGGAACAGATATCCAGGCTGGCATCACCTGAGCTGATGAGGAATCCAGGTTCAACGCCTTCCAAAACAACATATTCTACTCAGGAACGGCGGAAGTCTCAAGTGATGAAAAGCACAATTCCAATTTTCACAGGGTACGGCCTGACAGGAACTACTTGGGCCGAACAAAAAGCAGTACAGCAGCCACCGCACAGCAGCAGACAGCGCCAAATACATGGCCAAAACGCGTACACACCGTACTTTTTCCCCATACCGGCACATACATGGACATAGCATGCTCTGTAAAGATGGGGGTTTCTTCCCAGACATTGCCCACTGGATCAACAAAGCCGCTGACCCCGGTATTAGCCGCACGCACCAGGGAACGCTTGGTCTCCACGGCCCGAAAGACGGCCATGGCCAGGGATTGATAAGGCGCGCTGGATCTCCCGTACCAGGCATCGTTTGTGATATTGACCAGAAGATTGGCCCCCCGGGCCACGGTTTTTCCTGCGATATCGGGAAAAATGGACTCATAACAGATCAAGATACCGGGACGAAGAGTGCCCATGATAAGTGGTTCCACAGAGTCACCGGCAGTAAAATCGCCGACATGCTCCACTAGAGGAGCAAGGAAAGGCAGAAATTTCTTCAAAGGGACATATTCGCCAAAGGGGACCAGGTGCTGCTTGAAGTATGTGCCTGCAATCCGGGCCGAGGAATCAAGCAGGACAGCAGCGTTAAAAAATTGTGTTTTACCGGGAGCGACAACAGTAAACATCGGAGCGCCGGTCAGCAGCCAAACCCTATTGCGCCGGACAAAACGCCCCACATGCTCGGCCAGCGGGTCGTTCTGCAGGGAGAAGGGAAGAGCTGTCTCCGGCCAGACAATCAATTCAGTGTCCTTTTCTGCCAGCACGCTCTCTGAGAGAGCAATATAGTGTCCCACTGTGCGCCGTTTCCTGTCAGCCGACCATTTGACAGCCTGGTCAACATTTCCCTGCACCACCGCCACCTTGGCCTGCAGGGCCTGCAGGGCCTGCAGGCCCACCACTTCATACCGAAGCAAAGAGTACCCGAATATAAAAATCAGAAAGGCACAGGCCAAGAGCAGCAGACGCCTCTCCTGGCGGATATTCCAACGAACTGCACGGCGTTGCCGGTCGACAATGGCCAGAAAAAAACTGTTTGCCTGCACCAGGGCAAAGGTAACCAGATGATGCCCCCCCAGGTCGGCGGCCTGGATTAGTTGAGGCTGCGAATACAGGCCATACCCGAGGTCCAGCCAGGGAAAGCCAGTCAGGAAAACACCGCGCAGGTAATCCAGCCCCACCCACAGGACCGGTGCTGCCCACACCAGGGATGCGATGGACCTTTCCTGGTTCCAGGAGCGTCCGGCTATACGGCTGAGCAGAAAACAAAACAGCCCTGAGTACAGGCTCATATAGAATGCCAGCAACATGAGAGCTGGTATGGCAACCCACACCGGCAGCCCACCATATTGCCCCAAAACAATGACAATCCAATACATGGTTGCCAGCTGGTAGACAAATCCTGCGGTCGATCCGGCCAGAAAACTCTGCAGAGGCGTACTGTATAGACAGCAGGAGAGCAATGGCAGCAGAGCCACAAATAGCAATGGCCACCAACCTACCAGACCGGGCATAGCCAGAAATAGCAGCGCAAAAGAGAAAAGGCTGTATCCCATTGCCCTGACAGCGGGCGCTTCAGTCAATCGAACCGCAGCCATGGCCCGATTTCATGATGCGGACAGACTGCACCCGCCGCTTGTCAGCGCCCAGCACCCGGAACACCAGGTGCTCGCTTTCGATCTCGGTATTGACTTCAGGCACTCTTCCCAACCGATGGACGATATAGCCGCCCACGGATTCGTACGGTCCTTCGGGCAGGATGACGCCAAAAAACTGTTCCACTTCTTCCACATCTATCTTGGCATCCACGATAACCGTCTGCTCATCCACCTCACGAAGTCCGCTCTCGTCCTGATCATGTTCGTCATCTATCTCTCCGACAATCTCCTCAATCACATCCTCCAAGGTAATCAGACCGCGCACACTGCCAAACTCATCTACCACAATGGCCATATGCGTTTTCTTGGCCTGAAATTCACGAAGCAGCTCTGTAATCGGCTTTGATTCCCTGATAAAAGTGGGGGGAATAAGGTATTGCCTGATACCTTCCTGCTGTCCGGCTCCGTCGGCAAAAAATCTGAGCAGGTCCTTGGCATGAAGGATACCGATAATGTTGTCCGGTGTTTCACGATAGAGAGGAATGCGGGTATATCCCGCCTCGTTGATCAACTGCACCAGCTCAGTCACCGGGACCTGCTCCTCTGCGCAGATAATATCAGCCAACGGAGTCATGATTTCCGATGCCTGGGTCTCCCGAAAATCAAAAATCGAAGAAATGAGCCGTTCTTCTTGACTGGTAATCAACCCCTGCTCCTCTCCCTCTTCGAGCAGTTCTTGAATCTCATGTTCCAGTTCTTCAGTGGTATCCGGCGTTGCACGCAGGCGCACTAGTGACTTGATCCAATCAAGCAACCCCTTACCCGAGGGAGCCTCGTCCTGGGCAGTCGTCTCTGATGTCTTATCCATAGGTGGAGGAAAATCTAAGATACAAAGGAAATAATTTTGAAGATATGCCGATTCTCTGCAATGTCAAGTGTTTTTAATAGACTGCGTCGCTGCCGATTCGATCCCCATGGTCGGCAGGTAACAATTCCTTCTTATCCACTTACCCCGGAATCTCATCAGAAATCCGGGGTACTGGTACTCACCTAAGCTGATGAACAATCGGGGCTGAATAGAGTCAGTCTCCCACACAAAACAAGCCAGACACAAAAAGACACGCCGCCTCTACATTCATTCTTGACGCGTCCCAGAAACTATGCTAGGTAAACACGAATTACAATATACATCATACAGCCAGGGCCGTTAGCTCAGCTGGCAGAGCAGTTGACTCTTAATCAATTGGTCCGGGGTTCGAATCCCTGACGGCCCACCACCGTCAAAAAAGGCTTTCAGCGTTCCAACACTGAAAGCTTTTTTTATTTGAACCCCAATTTGTCTCCCCATAGTCCCCACTTTTTGTTCAACGTAAGCGCCTCATAAAGTACTTCTATTTTTTCTCACAGGCATGAGGCATGATGAATTTTCTCATCAACTCACCTTAGCTCAAGGAGGTATCCCATGCC
>PDWJ01001789.1_pt1 | contig 37388 bp, 36 predicted proteins | sample 1430881 | NCBI WGS metagenome assembly PDWJ01 (sample SAMN01162460, study PRJNA174530) | Oral metagenome, whole genome shotgun sequencing project. | biome: Marine environment; feature: Marine mammal; material: Swab sample of the gingival sulcus; isolation source: swab sample of gingival sulcus...
AATTGGCGCTTTATTACGGCGACATTGTCTACAAAAGTAGAAAGAGCGGGTATTATTGGCGCAATTGTAGGAACAATCGGCCTTATGCTTATCGTTGTACCTGTCACCTTGATAATTGGCGTAGGAACGGCGATATATTTAGAAGAATATGCACAAAAAGGGCGTTTTCAAACCTTTATAAAAACTAATATTTCTAATTTGGCAAGTGTGCCCTCTATCATATTTGGATTGTTGGGATTAACTGTATTCAGCCGTTTTCTCAAACTCGGCTCAAGTATATTGGCGGCTGGGTTAACACTTTCGCTATTGGTGTTACCAATTGTAATTGTCGCCAGTCAAGAAGCCATTAAAGCTGTTCCCAGTTTTTTAAAAGAAGCGTCATATGGGTTAGGCGCTGACAAGTGGACAACAATCAGACATATCGTATTGCCAATTGCCTTACCAGGCATACTAACTGGTGCAATCTTGGCGATTTCACGAGCGATTGGTGAAACAGCGCCACTTGTTGCGTTGGGTATTCCGATGTTGATTATTAAACTGCCCAACAGTTTATTAGCTAATTCAACGGCGTTGCCGATTCAAATCTACTATTGGACACTCGATTCGGTTTTAAATGCACAATATGCCAATTTAGCAGCGGCGACGATCATCGTTTTAATGACGCTACTGACGCTATTAAATGCCGCAGCCGTTGTCATTCGCAATAAATTTTAAGGAGGTAAAGTGAAAGACAATTATCAACCAAATGACGTTGTTTATGACGTACAAAATTTAAATCTTTGGTACGACCAAAAACGCGTCTTAAAAGATGTCAACATGAAGATTTTAGAAAACGAAATAACCGCTATAATTGGGCCGTCTGGCTGTGGTAAATCTAGCTTTATCAAATCGCTTAATCGCATTGTAGACATTAGTCCTGACGCTAGAATAAGCGGTCAAATTCACTATCGTGGAGAAGATGTTTTCAGTCAAAAAACGCCTGTCGAAGCGTTGCGCAGTAAGGTTGGCATGGTGTTTCAAAAGCCCAATCCTTTCCCCAAATCAATTTATGACAATGTCGCCTATGGACCTAAAATTCATGGTATACGCGACAAGAAAACCCTTGACCAAATTGTCGAATCGTCACTGAAAGGGGCGGCGTTATGGGACGAAGTCAAAGATCGCTTACGCACAAATGCTTATGCTTTGTCAGGGGGTCAACAACAGCGACTTTGTATTGCGCGTTGCTTAGCGGTTCAGAAAACGAGTACACGATCGCCATTGTGACGCATTCTATGCAGCAAGCGGCACGCATTTCAGATAACACGGCCTTTTTTCTAATGGGTGAATTAATTGAATACAATGATACGGTGGCAGTGTTTAATAATCCGCACGATCAGCGGACAGCAGACTATATTTCAGGTAAATTTGGTTAAAGGAGAATAAAATGAAAACAATTAAACTAATTGCATTGCTAGTAATGGCATTTTTACTCATCGCTTGCGGCCCGTCTGATGCTAACGATAGCGCTGAGAAAAGCGGCGACTTATTAGAAGGGTCAGTTATCGTCGATGGATCGGGCACAGTTTATCCACTGATGGCAAGTATTGCCGAGGCCTATATGGTAGACAAGCAGACATCTGTCAGCGTTCAAGTGGGGCGGGCAGGTTCAAGTGCTGGCTTTAAAAAATTTATTAAGGGAGAAACAGATTTTTCAAATGCGTCACGTCAGATAAAGGCCAGTGAAACTGAGCAATTTGCCGCAAATGGTTTTTCAGCTGACCAATTGTTAGAAATAAAAATTGCGCTTGATGGCCTGACAATGGTAATTAACAAAGAAAATGATTGGGCAAGTAATATGACAGAACAAGAAGTCATCAATATGTATGTTTCAGGTTCATATCGAACAGATGACAAGGTTAAATGGTCTGATATTCGCAGCGAATGGCCCAGTGAAGAGATACATTTTTATGGGCCAAATGAGAACCATGGCACATATGAATTTTTTTATGAAAGCATTTTAGAAGAACAGCCGCTTGTTAAAACAGCCAATTTACAACAAGAATACGCGACATTGGTCGACCTTGTTTCAAAAGACAAAAATGCGATTGCGTTTTTTGGCTATGGCTATTATGCTAGTAATAAAGACAAAATAAAGGCGGTGGCAATTGACTTTGGTGTGGGCAATATCGAACCGACTTTAGATACAATTGGTGAAAAACTAGCCTATAAAAATTTTACGAGACCGGTTTTTACGTATATTAATTTGGTTCATGCTAAAAAAAGGCCACAAGTGCTCGACTTTGCCAAATTTGTTGTATCAGAAGAAGGGGCAACCCGTTGGGCGGCTGAAAATGGCTTTGCACCACTACCGACAAAAAGCTATCAATTGTATTTAGATCAATTAAATGCACTAGAATAAATTTTGCAATGCCGTCAATAATCTGGGTATAAGCGTCATAAGGAGTAAAAGATGAAACGCAGAATATTTATTTCATTTACGCTTTTAATCATCATGCTAATGGCGGCCTTCGTATTTTTTATCAACCGTAGTTTATCTGAAACAATACGGCAGCAATACGTGATACACTTTCAAAACGAACTCAATTTATTGGTCTATTTATTAGATGACACAGAGCAAAACGATAGGCAGCTAGCGAACTATGCAACAGATCTCAAACGCTTTGACAATACTCGGTTGACTTTGATTGATCAGCACGGCAAAGTTATCTACGACAGCTTTGAACAAGCATTTGCGATGGAAAACCATCTCAATCGTCCAGAGATCAAACAGTTGCTTGAAGGGGCAAATTATGGTGTTGCGCTGCGCCACTCAGACACCTTAGGCGAGGATTTTATTTACGTTACGAAAAGCGTTAAACGACAAGATGACGATTTGTTTTTAAGAATTTCTGCCCCTTTGACACAATTGTCACAACTTAACAGAAACAATATAAAGCTCGCTGTATTCTTTGCCATCATAGCAGGTGCGCTGACATTGTTAATCGCTTGGATTGCGAGCGAACGCATTACCAAGCCGATTAAAGCCTTAATTCGCTCAACTGATTTAATCGCGCAAGGTGAATACAGTGCTGATATTTCGGTTGAAAGTGATGCTGAAATGGCGCATTTGGCAAATGCCTATAATGTAATGCGTTCAAATTTAGCGACGACAATGAGCGACTTAACGACGCGAAATGCTGAACTCAACGCAATGCTCAATAGTATGGTAAGCGGTATTATTGCGCTTGATTTAAAACAAGAAATTTTACTGATAAATCAAAAATGTACTGAAATTCTCGAAATACCAAACGATTTTATCAAAGTTTCAAGCTCGATTTATAAGTTGGTCGACAATCAACAAATCATTGATTTAATCAAAGCGGCATGTTCGGCAGATGATATGTTTAGTCAAAAAATTCACTATAACACAAGTGATAAAGTGCTGCGCGTGTACGCGCAACCGATTAAAACCGAAGGTGATATTTTAATGGGAACAATGATTGTCTTTGAAGATATAACGACAATTCAGCGACTTGAACGGGTGCGATCAGAATTTGTATCAAATGTGACCCACGAATTAAAAACGCCATTGACTTCTATACTAGGATTTGTCGATACTTTAAAATCGGGCGCAATCAACAATGCTGATAAAGCAGAGCGATTTTTGGCCATTATTGAGAGTGAAGCCACCCGCCTAAATCGCTTAATCAGTGATATTTTGTTGTTGTCCGAAATTGAAACAATGCAAACTGAAATAGATAAAGACATTATTGATATCGGTGATGTTATTGATGAAGTCATCGCTATGTTGGCAGTTAATATCGGTCAAAAGGCAATTGAATTAAACTTTTTTAAAACACAAAAAGTATTGCTTGCCGCCAATTATGATCACATCAAGCAGTTGATTATAAATTTGGTTGATAATGCGATAAAGTATACAGAAGAAGGTTATGTCAGTGTTTACTTAACAGAAGATGATCAACATATAAAAATTGAAGTGGCTGATAGTGGTGTCGGCTTTGACGAAGCCGAAAAAGCGCGCCTGTTTGAACGATTTTATCGCATTGACAAAGCGCGATCGCGCAAGGTTGGCGGTACAGGACTAGGTCTATCAATTGTCAAACATATTGTGTCGCTTTATCGAGGTGATATCACAGTTAAAAGTGGTAAAGGAGAGGGGACAAGTTTTACAATTAGTTTGCCGAAAAGCAACTGATTGTGTTAATATTGTAGGTGCTGAATTGCATGAGACACATTTTTTTTAGCACGCCTAATTATTTTTTATTTTTTAGCTGTCAAGCTGTTTTTTTTGTTGTGAATTGGCGCAACTAATGATAATATATAAAAAGTTAAAAATATTGAGGAGGTTTTCATGCACAAGAGATTGTTTATTCCAGGTCCAGTCGATGTACGAGAAGATGTTTTACAGAAGATGGCAACGCCACAAATTGGTCACAGAACACCAGAATGTACTGAACTACAACGCAGTATTTCAGAAAAACTACAAAAATTAATGTACACTAAAAACGATATCATTTTAAGCACGTCATCAGGCAGTGGTTTAATGGAAATGGCTGTAAGGTCACTTACCAAAAAACGCGCTGCTGTTTTTTCGGTTGGTGCTTTTGGTGATCGCTGGTTTAAAATGTGCACTTCTAATGGTATTCCGGCAGACAAATTCAAATCTGAAATTGGTCAGCCAACGACACCTGAAATGGTTGAAGAGGCGCTTTCGACTGGCAAATACGACGTCGTTACAGTCACCCATAATGAAACGTCAACTGGCGTCATGAACCCACTTGCTGACATTGCCAAAGTGGTCGCTAAATATCCCGATGTTTGTTTTTGTTTAGATACGGTATCTTCATTAGGTGGCGCTAAAATTCCAGTTGATGAATGGGGCATTGACATGTGTGTGGCTTCAACCCAAAAATGTCTTGGTCTACCAGCTGGCTTATCAGTGGCATCAGTTTCTGAAAAAGCTTACCAACGCGCACTGACAGTTGAGAACAGAGGGTTGTATTTTGATTTAGTCAGCGTGGTCGACAAGGCGCGCAAGAGCTATCAGTACCCATCGACACCAACCTTACCGCATATGTTTGCACTCGATTACCAATTGAGCTACATTTTAGAAGAAGAAGGCCTTGAAAACCGCTTTGCTAGGCATTTAGAAATGGCACAGCTAACGCGTCAGTGGGCTAAAAAGCACTTTGCAATGTTAGCTGAAGACCGCTATGCGTCTAATACACTGACAACCATTAAAAATACAACGGGCAACAGTGTGGCAGATCTCAATAAAGAACTGGCTAAGCACGGTTTTATGATTTCTAACGGCTACGGTGATTATAAAGAAAAGACCTTTAGAATTGCCCATATGGCAGATACTAAAATGGAGACATTAAAAGAATTGTTGGCATTAATTGAAGATATTTGGAACTTAAACAAGTAGGTGAAAAATGTTAAAAATACTAGCAAATGACGGCATGGATAAAGCCGCCATCAAAAAACTAACTGATGCAGGTCACACGGTCATCGATCAATACTTTGAAGGCGATGCACTTGTCGAAAAGCTGAGAGAAGTCGACGTCGTTGTGATTCGCTCTAAAACTAAAATTAGACAGCCTTTAATCGACCAAGTGGTCGGCGGCAATTTAAAATTAATTATTCGCGCAGGGGTTGGCATTGACAATATCGACCATGTCTATGCTGAAGAAAAGGGCATTGCGGTCAGAAACACGCCTAATTCAAGTTCGGCGTCAGTTGCTGAATTGACAATTGGTCATATGTTTGCTTTAGCGCGTCATATTCACATCGCCAATGTCACGATGCGCAGTGGTCAGTGGAACAAAAAAGCCTATAAGGGCATTGAACTCAACGGCAAAACACTTGGTTTAATTGGCTTTGGTCGCATCGCGCAAGAAACAGCCAAGCGTGCTTTAGCTTTGGGCATGTCAGTTGTCTATTACAAGCGCAGCGGTGCGGTTGAGGGTGAATTAGATTGTCAATACTTACCATTTGATGCACTGCTTGAAAAAGCTGATTTTATTTCACTTCATATTCCATTTGACAAAACAGCTGGCGCAACCATTGGTGAGGCAGAATTTAATAAGATGAAAGACGGCGTTTATTTAGTCAACTGTGCACGCGGTGGCGTTGTCGATGAAGCAGCGTTATTAAGCGCACTTGACAGTGGCAAAGTGGCTGCGGCAGCAATTGATGTATTCGAACAAGAACCAACGCCAAATCAAGCGCTTTACACACATGATAAGGTTTCTTTAACGCCGCACATTGGCGCCTCGACGGCAGAAGCACAAAAGCGTATTGGCGATGAAACAATCGACGTCATTAATAATTTTTTTAGCTAGGAGGGCAAAATGGCAGTAGTAAGACCTTTTAAAGCGGTTAGACCAGTCAAAGATTTAGTTGAACAAGTGGCAAGTTTACCTTATGACGTCATGAATCGCACCGAAGCCAAGCAAATGGCAGCGGGCAATCCACATTCTTTTTTACATGTCGTACGATCTGAAATGGATGTGCCAGACGACATGGAAATGTATGATCCTGAAGTTTATAAGACAGCACGTAAAAATTTAGATAAAATGCAGGTCGACGGCGTATTGGTTCAAGATGAAACGCCACGCTTTTATATTTATCGTCAGTTAATGTGGGGGCGCGTACAAACTGGTATTGTCGCCTGTACATCAATTGACGACTACAGCAACAACATTATTAAAAAGCACGAATTTACGCGTCCGGTTAAAGAACAAGACAGAATTAACAACTTTGACTATTGCGATGCCAACACAGCACCAATCTTTTTGACCTATCGCAAAAATAAAGAAATTGATCAAATTGTTAATGACTGGATCAAGTTCCACAAGCCAGAATACAACTTTATTTCAGAAGATGACATCACACACATCGTTTGGCAGATTACATCTGATGAGATCAATGCCAAAATCGAAAATATCTTCAAAGGCATTGACTATCTCTATATTGCAGATGGTCACCACCGTTCAGCATCTTCTGTTAAAGTTGGCTTAAAACGACGTGAAGCCAACCCTAATTATACCGGTTCAGAAGAATACAACTTTTTTATGTCAGTTATATTCCCTGATGAAGATCTCTTTATCATGGATTACAACCGCGTCATCAAAGATTTAAACGGCTTATCAGTTGACGATTTTAAAAAGTTAGTCAGTGAAAAGTTCGACATTACCGAAGCCGATGGCAGTGCGGCCTACAAGCCAACTGAAAAGAAAACTTACGGCATGTACTTAGATGGCAAGTGGTATAAATTGACGGCTAAGTCAGGTATTTTTGATCCAAATGACCCAGTTGATCGTCTTGATGTATCGATTTTACAAAAGAACTTATTAGAACCTGTATTGGGCATTGCTGACCCACGTACTGATAATCGCATCGATTTTATTGGTGGTATCAGAGGTTTAGAAGAACTTGAAAAGCGTTGTAATGAAGACTGCGTTGTCGCCTTTAGTATGTATCCGACAACCATGGACGACTTATTGGCAATCGCCGATGCGGGCGAAGTTATGCCACCAAAGTCAACTTGGTTTGAACCAAAATTGCGCTCAGGCTTATTTGTTCATAAGTTGAGCGATTAGTAAAAAAGTTAAATAAACAATAAAAACGACGCTGAGGAGAGTTACTTGGCGTCGTCTTTTCTTGCCATTTAATTTGGCGTTTTGATTAAATACTCACTAGTCATAAAACTCAATCTGCGCTGCATCAATCTTTTCCTTGATATAGGTTTCAAAGAAGTTTTTTTGATTACTAGTTTTATAATCCTCGATTAGTTTTTCTTTTAATCGCAAAGTGAGTAGCGCTTGCTTTGATATTGCCAAGCTCTGTTTTTTGTAGTCTTCCAAAGACAAGTTGTTCTTCTTCAAAAAATCATTCATCAGCGTCGCATTTTCTTTATCTTGGTATAATAGCGCAAAGCGTTCTTCATTAAATGCAAACACTTCTTCATCTGATACAGTAATAGCGTGTTTGTTTATTTCACTATCGATGACAGCACGACGAATCAGCAGTTCTTTAATCGCTTTATCATCATAGTCTTTATCAGTTTGTGCTAATGATAATTTCAATAATTCAAAATCTTTTTCAGTTACAATGATATTGTTAACTTTCATTATAATGCGTTCGTCATTCTGGGTATCGTTTATAGCACCAACGTTTTCTTGCCAATTTATGGTCGTTAAAACAGCTAAGACAACTAATAAAATGAAGACGATTATAGCAATTGTAGCTTTTTTCATTTTAATCTCCAATAAGTCAAGACAATTATGATAATGCCATTAATTTACTCATTATAACATAAAAAAAGCAATCTGGTACCAAGAGCAAGTTGTACTTTTCGATGAAATTCGATGCAAATACTGCGTTTGAATGAAATATCTTGCTGTCGCACGATGTGAAATACGCCTATAAATAGGCGCATGTTGTGCTTCACATATAAAAAAATCTTATGTAATAAGTGCCTTTTTTGCGCAATGAATACATTTTAAGTTATGATAAACAGCGTTTTAGTATAATACTAATAAATAGGGTTTTTATTAAGCTCATTTATTGCTATAATGGAAGTGACATTAAATTTAAGGAGTAATCACTTGCAAGAGAATATACCAAAGCAACCATATACAATTTCAATTTTAAAATCGATTGCATTATTGGCGTTAATGTTTTTAATTCAAAATATTAATGTCATAGTGGTAGAACTGTTTTTGTCCTTTAGTGAGACAACAAAAGTAATTATTTCACTTGCTTTTCAAGCGGGGGTTTATCTATTTATCATTTATCTTTTTTATTGGCGTTCCGCCAATCGGCTTGATGTTGCCAAAGTTAAGGGTGTGTCAAATTGGTATATTTTACTGCTAGCGGTTGGCATGGCAATATTTGCCAATATTACTTTACTGCCACTTGTTGAACAACTGCCGCAATCGCCCGAACTTGAAGAAGCAATCGAGGCGCTAACTGAGATACCAATTGTTGCATTGTTCTATATTGTGGTGATGGGGCCATTTTTTGAAGAAATCATCTTCCGCAATATTGTCTTTAAGGGGCTAAAAAATAAATACAATACAGCTGTGGCAATGATTATCAGTAGCTTATTATTTGGTGCATTTCACTTTAACATTCCGCAATTTATCACAGCGTCATTGTTGGGCATAGTGTGTGGCGCAATCTATTTAATTACCGATTCAGTGCGCTATTCAATTGTCTTTCATATGTTTTATAATTTCTTTGTGATGGTTTTTAATGGTTTAATCAGTCACTACAATATAACCGAACAGATTGCGCCACCCTATGGCGCTGTGGTGCTGTTGGTGTTACCAATTGCCTTATTAGGCATTAAAAAAGGCGTTGCACGTTATAAAGTTGGCGTTGACGAGACGATTATTTACGATTAAAAAGGGGGCGTCATGATACATTTAGTTAGTGGTGGGGCAAGAAGTGGTAAAAGCAGCTACGCTGAAAAAGAGGTCGTTCAATTTGGTGATAATATCTGCTATATTGCAACGGCAATTGCCTTTGATTCGGGCATGAAAAACCGCATTGCCAAACACCGCGCACAGCGCCCTAGTGACTGGCAGACCATTGAAGCCTATCGTGAACTTGAACAACAGATTGAGAAAAATAAAGGGCGCTACGATGCCTATTTGTTAGATTGCGTGACAATTTTAGTATCAAATCTGTTATTAGATAGTCAGCTTGACTTTGACACGGCAACAGAAAGCCAGCTTGATGACTTAGAGGCGACCATAAAAGATGAGATTGCTCGTTTAATTGACAGCGTGTTGGCTACGGGTGACAATATGGTGTTAGTGACCAATGAAATTGGCTATGGCATTGTACCTTCTAACCGAATGGCGCGCTATTTTAGAGATGTTGCTGGTCGTGTCAATCAATATATTGCCGGTCGTGCCGACAAGTTGACCTTAGTTGTTTGCGGACAGCCGCTACAGGTGAAACCATGATAAAATCACTTATCTTGATATTTCAGTTTTTAACACGCCTGCCAATTCCAATTGCAGTTGATGCCGATGAGCAGACATTTAAAGATGGCATCTACTTTTTTACCGTAGTGGGTGCGTTATTGGGCGCCATCTTGTTGGCGGTAAATAGTATATTGGCGACGCTACATATCGACCTTTGGAGCAGCGCTATCTTATTGACAATTGTCCATATTTTCACGACGGGTGGCTTACACCTAGATGGCATTGCTGATACGTCAGACGCCTTGTTTAGCAATCGCTCAAAGCAGCGCATGTTAGAAATATTACGCGATTCGCGCATTGGCAGTAATGGTGTTTTGGCACTTATCATTACACTATCGCTGAAAGCGGTCGGCATACACTTTGTGATCAGTAATGGCTTTGCCATTGCACTTTTAATGATGCCGATTGTTGGTCGTTTTTGCGTTGTTTTATCGTTTTACTGGGGCAAGACGCCGCGCAGCAGTGGCATGGGCAATTTGTTTATTGGCAATGCCAAAATCGGGCATATCTTGGCAAATGCGTTAGTGCCGTTGACGCTTTTAGTATTTGTTGTCACGCAGCAGTTTAATTTTTTAATCGCAATTATTATTTGCATTATTTATGTTGTTTTAGTGATTCATTGGAGCACCCAAAAAATCGGTGGTATTACGGGCGATTTGTTGGGTTTTATCATAGAATCATCAGAAGTTGTATTTGTTTTAAGTATGATGCTAATCATTGCTATAGGAGGCGCACTGTGAAGACTGTTTATTTAATTAGGCATGGCGAATCGGAAATGAACCGACAAAAGCGCTTTGCTGGTTGGACCGATTGCAATTTAACTGATTTGGGCATTAATCAAGCAACTGAAGCGGCCTTGCGCATGGCTGAAGTTGGTCATGTTGATGCCATTTTTTCATCAGACTTAGTTCGCGCCAAGAAGACGGCGCAGATTATTGCTGACAAGTTAGAGCGCCCTCTGACAATCAGTCAGGCGCTACGTGAAACCAATTTAGGGGCTTGGGAAGCCCTGACCATTGAAGAAATTGAAGACCGCGACCCACAGTTATTAAAGCAGTGGTTTATCGATTTAGACAACTTTGCTTATCCCGGCGGCGAGGCAATTGCAGACGTCATCAAACGCAGTGACGCCTTTATTAGGTCGATGATTCGCGACCATGATTCAATATTAATCGTTGCGCATGCTGGCGTTATTTCACTGTTGTTATCACATTGGTTGGTGGGCGACTGCAACCATTCTAACAGTTTTTTAGTTAAAAACGCCAAGATACAGCGTTTGATTTTCAATGGTAGCCAATGTTCATTAGACTTATTTAACGGGTGATATTATGATAGCATTTGTCTTGGCAGGGGCAACGTCAAATGTTGGTAAAACGACCGTTTCATCGCTTTTGATGTACGCCTATAAAAAAATGGGTTATCGCGTGCAGGCCTTTAAATGTGGCCCCGATTATTTAGACCCGACATTTCACAAAGTCGTCACCGAGCGACCGTCTTATAATTTAGATTTACATTTAATGGGGCACGACGGCATCATCGACACCTTTAATCGCTATACGCAAGATGCCGATGTGGCAATTGTCGAAGGTGTCATGGGCATGTATGATGGTGCTGGTCATCAGCTCGATAATGGCAGTGCGGCACATATTTCGCGCATACTGGGGATACCACTGCTTTTAATTGTCGATGGTAAGGGTGTGTCGACATCAATTGCGGCGCAAGTTAAAGGCTATCGCATGCTCGATGAAAGGGTTGATCTAAAAGGCATTTTAATCAATCGCGTCAGCTCAGGCATGTTGTATCAATTACTAAAAGACGCCATTGTCAAACATACTGATGTCAACGCTTTGGGCTATTTGCCAAATGTTGCGACGGCGACATTAGAAAGTCGCCACTTGGGGCTGTTGCCGTCAAGCGAAGTGGCGGACTTAAACGAAAAATTTGAAACGCTTTACAGTGCCGCCGCCGACAGCATTGACTATGACGCCATTAAACAGTGTTGTCAAATTGAAAAACGGCCAGCGCCACAGCCATTACCAAAAACTGATCAGCAGATAACGATGGCCATTGCGCAAGATGAGGCGTTTTACTTTTATTATCGCGAAAACATTGATTTAATGAAAGCCAAGGGTATTGTCTTTAAGCCGTTTTCGCCCATTCATGATAAAGCTCTACCAGAAGGCGTTAAGGGCGTTTATATCGGTGGCGGTTATCCAGAACTGCATTTAGCAGCGCTCGCCAAAAATCAATCGATGAAGCAATCCATTAAACAAGCGGCCGAAGCAGGCATGCCAATTTATGCTGAATGTGGCGGCTTAATGTATTTAACTGACCGCATTGTCGATGCTGAGGGTCAAGCTTTTGACATGGTAGGCGTCTTTGCTGCTCATTCCGAGATGACTAAACGGCTACAGCACTTTGGCTACGTCAATGTCGAACTGACGGCAGATAGCGTCGTTGGCAAGGCGCGCACACGCTTTGGCGGCCACGAATTTCACCGTTCTAAAACCGAATTTGGCGATAGCGAGCTCAGTTATCAAGTGGCTAAGGCCTATCGCAGTAAAAAACAGTGGCAGTGTGGTGCCATTTATAAAAATGTACTGGGCGCTTACACCCACGTGCACTTTAAACAATATCAAAATTTAATCGATCAGCTCATTGCAAATATGAAAGCGTGGTAAACATGGCAAAATCAATTATGATTCAAGGAACTGCTTCAAGTGTCGGCAAAAGTGTGATTACAGCTGGGCTGTGTCGTGCACTTTACAACAGAGGTCATCGCGTTGCACCGTTTAAAGCGCAAAATATGGCACTCAATTCTTTTATAACCAAACAGGGGCACGAAATGGGACGAGCACAGGTTGTCCAAGCGGAAGCCGCTGGGCTTGAGCCGCATATCGACATGAACCCAATACTGCTGAAGCCGTCGACCGATAAAAAAGCGCAAGTTATCATCAAGGGCAAAGTGTTTAAAAATATGTCGGCAGTTGAATATCACGAATACAAACCGCAATTGGCGCCATTTGTCAAAGAGACCTTTTTGGACTTAGCCAGTAGGTATGACTACGTCATTATGGAAGGCGCTGGGTCGCCAGCTGAAATCAATTTGCGCGAGGGCGATTTGGTCAATATGGGCATGGCGGCGCTGGCTGATTCGCCCGTCATCATTGTTGGCGACATCGACCGCGGTGGTGTGTTTGCCTCACTTTATGGCACAATTGCGCTTTTGACAGAAGATGAACGGCGCCGCGTCAAAGGGGTGATTATCAACAAATTTCGCGGCGATGTTGAAATATTAAAACCCGGCTTAAAAATGCTAGAAGACTTAACCAATGTGCCCGTGTTGGGCGTTGTGCCCTATACAGAACTTAAAATTGAAGATGAAGACTCGCTCGCCGAGCGCTTTCGTGTCAAAAAAGACGGCGATAAGGCGATTACCATCAGCGTTATTTATCTGCCGCATATCTCGAACTTTACCGACTTTAATGCACTTGAAACCCAAAGAGATGTCAGGCTTAATTTTGTGATGCGCGGCTCGGCAATTCCGCCGTCTGATATTATTATCGTGCCGGGTTCAAAAAACACGATTGAAGACATGATGTATTTGCATCAAACAGGGCTTGCCAAGCAGATTATTCGCCATCATCGCGACGGCAAAATGGTCATCGGTATCTGTGGTGGCCACCAAATGCTCGGTGAAATTATCGAAGACCCGCTTGGCACCGAATCGTCGTTGCCGTCAATCAATGGCTTGGGCCTGCTTTCGATGTCGACCGTATTTGACCCCGAAAAGACGACCACCCGTGTGACGGGTCGGTTAGGTCAACTAACGGGGCTGTTGGCGCCGCTTAGCGGTATGACAGTCAGCGGTTACGAAATACACATGGGTCAAACTGAGTTGGCTGGTGATACAGCGCCAATGCTGACAATTGAAACCAGTTTAGGTAAAAAGACCGCTCGCTTAGATGGTGCGCACAATGCGGCAGGCAATGTCTTTGGCACTTACTTGCACGGCGTCTTTGATGATATGGCGTTCACGCGAGAACTGTTAAACATCGTCAGACAAACTAAGGGGTTAAGCCCAGAAACAAGTGACGTTTCAGACTTTAAGGCATTTAAAGAACGCGAATACAACCGCTTGGCAGATTTACTAGAAAGCCATGTCGACATCGATAAAATCATTGAAATCATGGATGATTGGCAATAAACATGCTGATAGTGGCAATTGTATTAGACACTTTATTGGGCGATCCCAATTACCCATTTCACCCGATTCGCTTAATGGGCAATTTAATAACACAACTTGAAAAATGGCTTTACGGTACTAATAAAACGGCACGTCAGCAGTTTTTAAGGGGCACGGTGTTGGTTTTTTGCTGCTTGATTATTGTTGGCATTGTCGCACTACTATTACACAGTGCTTGTCTTGCTTGGTTAGCGGGCTATGGCTGGATCGTCGAAGGCATTGTGCTCAGCCAGCTGTTGGCGACGCGCAGCTTGTATGCCGAAGGCGCTAGAATAGACAAGGTGCTAGCCAATGGCACAATTGAAGAGGCGCGTCAGCAAATTGGCTACTTGGTCAGTCGTGAAACTAAAAACTTAACCAAGCGTGACATCTATCAAGCGGCAGTTGAAACGATGACTGAAAACACAACAGACGCCATTGTCGCCCCACTTTTTTACTATGCGCTGTTTGGCTTTGTTGGCATTGCCGTCTATAAGATGATCAATACGCTTGACAGCATGATCGGTTATCATAACGTGCGCTACGAATACTTTGGCAAATTTGCAGCAAGGCTTGATGACGTCGCCAATTTTGTGCCAGCGCGGCTGGCGGCGTTCTTTATCATTATACTGGCTTTTCTAATGCGCGACGATGGGCTAGGTAGTCTGCGTTGTTATATCAAACAGCGCAATATTCACAATAGTGTCAATGCTGGTTGCACTGAAGCAGCACTAGCAGGGGCGGTTGGCATTAAATTAAGTGGTCCAACCTATTATTTTGGCAAATTAAAAAAGCGCCCTTACATCGGCTATGGCACATCAGATATTACGGCTAAACACTTACGAAAATCAATGCGCTACGTGATTGGTGTCGCCATTTTCAGTTATCTAATTACGCTATTGGTCATGAGGTAATTATGAAACTATTTGAACACGGTGGTAAAATATTTCAAGCTGCGGCTGACTTAGGCGTCGACATTGGTCAAATAGATGACTTTAGTGCCAATATTAACCCGTTGGTTGACGAGCAAAAACTGCGACAGTGGTCTGACGGCTGTTGGCAAAATGTACTGCATTATCCTGATGTTAACTATATCAAGTTGCACAGTGCTATTGCAAAGTTTCATGCTGTCAGCGCTAATCAAGTTGTTGTCGACAATGGCGCAACAACGCTTATTCACAGCGTTGTTGATTTACTTGCTGTCAAAAGTGGGCGCATTACGGCACCGACCTTTGGCGAGTATGAAAAGGCGTTACGACGCGTCGGCGCAACTGTTGATGTAGTATCAGTTAATGAAGATTTAACAATTCCACTGCAAAAAATGTCGCAAAATGCTGAAAAATATGATATTATTTTTATCTGCACACCTAATAATCCAACGGGCAAGCAGTGTGAATATAAAGCATTAATTGACTTTTTAGAAAAATTATCGTCGTCGACTTATTGTCTAGTTGATGAATCGTTTATACCGTTTACGGCACAAGCTGAAAATGCGTCGCTAAGTCAAGTGATTAATCGATTTAAAAACTTAATCGTGCTGCGCTCAGCGACAAAGTTTTTCGGCATACCGGGTTTGCGCATTGGCTATATGTTGACATCGAATAATGCACTGTTTGAGCGCTTACAGCAAGCTTTGCCAATTTGGCGGGTTAATGCAGTAGCCGAACAAGTGGTCATAAATGCGCTACAAGATGTTGATTTTCACGAACAGACACGTCGCTATATCGCTGAGCAACGCGATTATTTGACAACTGAACTAAGGTCACTTGGCTTTGTTGTCCATTCGGCGGAAGCCGACTACTTATTAATTGAAAATCGCGATAACTTGGACTTATATCATGATTTATATCACAATGGCATTATCATTAGGCGTTGTCAAAACTATCGTGGTCTAGCAGAGCGGCATTATCGTATAGCCGTTAAAGATGCGGCTGCCAACCAAAGATTGATTGCACAATTAAATAAGATAAAGGAGAAAATCGTTGATTAAAGCAATTATACTAGGCATTCTAGAAGGATTAACCGAATTTTTGCCAGTTTCATCGACTGGGCATTTGATATTATTAAAAGATTTACTGTCATTTGATGGTCAATTTTCCAATATTTTTAGCGTCGTCATTCAAATGGGCGCCATCTTATCAGTTGTCGTCTACTTTTTTAAAGATCTTATACCAAAGAGTACAGCTAAACAAGATATTGCTGATTTTGTTGGGCTATGGTCAAAGGTGATTGTCGGCATTATACCAGCGGCTGTCATTGGTATTCCGTTTGAAGATTTAATCGACCGCTATTTGTTTAATTCGTTGACGGTTGCCATCGCACTGATCATTGGTGCGATTTGGATATTATTTATCGATAAAGAAACGGTCAGCACGGGTCCGCGTGTTGAAAGCATAAAGGCACTGTCTTATAAGCAGGTGTTTGGCATTGGCCTTTTTCAATGTTTGGCGCTGATTCCCGGCATGTCGCGTTCGGCCATGACAATTATTGGCGGCTTAATTGTGGGCGCATCGCGCAAAGTCGCTGCCGAGTTTTCGTTTTTTATGGCAATTCCAGTACTAGGCGGTGCTGGTTTGATAAAACTACTAAAATACGGTTTAAACTTTACAGCACAGCAGTGGCAACTATTGGCAGTTGGCACGTTTGTTTCATTTGTTGTGGCATACCTTGTGATCGCTGCCTTTATGAGTTACATTAAAAAACATACATTTAGACCATTTGCCTATTACCGCATTGTTTTAGGCGTTGTCGTCTTAGTTTTTGGGGCGGTTCAGCGATGATCAATATTGTCTTATATCAACCAGAAATACCGCCGAATACGGGTAATATCGCACGAACTTGCGCGCTTACCAAAACGCCACTACACTTGATAAAGCCACTTGGCTTTTCGATTGATGACAAAGCATTAAAGCGCGCTGGGCTCGACTATTGGCATTTAATTGATGTCACTTTGCATGAATCACTTGATGATTTTTTGGCTTATCGCGGCGCAGCACCGGTTTATTTGGCGACGACAAAAGCAGACAAGTATTATCATCAAGTTCAGTATGAAGACATTTGTTATATTGTATTTGGTAAAGAGACAGCAGGTTTGCCGACTGAACTACACGATATGTTTTGGCAAAACCGCGTTAAACTACCGATGCGCAGTCATGCTGACGCGCGGTCGCTCAATTTAAGCAATGCAGTTAATATCATACTATACGAAGCATTGCGCCAACACGATTTTAAGACATTACTTTAACCCAGCGCAGTTGAAAAAAATCAAATTTTTGATAAAATGATTATAATCACATATTTGTTAGTTTTCGCAGGAGGTGACTATGGCAATTAAGTTAATTACTGATAGCGTAGCGGATATTCCACAGCACTTAGTTGAAAAATACGATATTATAGTGATGCCGTTGACGGTAAATTTTGAAGATGGTTCGTACCTTGATGGCATTGATCTCGATGGTGCTGCTTTTTTTGAAAAGTTAAAAGATGCCAAAACGTTACCGACGACGTCGCAGGTTACAATGATCGCCTTTGAAGAAAAGTTCAGATCGTTATTAGCACAAAGCGATGACAGCTACTTTGGCTTATTTATGTCTTCTAAAATGAGTGGCACATGTTATGCTGCTATACAAGCTGCTGAACAGATTAACAGTGAGCGCATTTTAGTGATGGATTCGCAGTTGGTTTCTTTTTCATTTGGTCAAGTTGTCTTGGCGTTAGCTGATAATTTAGCTAAACTTGATAGTTTAGTAGAGGTTAAACAAATGGCTGAAAAAATGATCGCAGCTACCGAAGCGCGTTACATTATTGATACATTAGATAGCTTGCGCAGAGGTGGTAGATTAAAGATGACCGAGGCATTTTTTGGCAGCATGCTCAACATCAAACCAATTCTTACAATTAAAGATGGTGAATTAAAGGCAGTTGGTAAAGCGCGTGGCAGAAAAAAAGCACTTCAAGTTGTTTTAAAATGGCTAGAAGAAAATCAGTTCGACCTCAACAATAAATATGTTTCAATTTTTAATGCTCAGTCAATACCCTTTCAAAATCAACTAAAAGAAGCCGTTTTAGAACGTTTTCCCGATGCTGTTTTGACTGAATCAAATATTGGTTCAGTTGTCGGCACGCATTCTGGGCCGGGTTGTATTGCGCTTAGTTTTATAAATATTGACAAAGATGTCATCTGATTTTTATTGCATTATTTGTAAAAAAAAGGTAAGATTTTATTAATATAGCAACGCTGTAATAGCCTTGTTGTTAAACAGTATGAACTAGGAGGACTAAATGAAAAAAATTTTTTCAACACTGCTGGCTGTCTTATTGATTGCTTCTTTGGTAATTGGTTGCGCGCCAGCGGAAAAAACAGATGAAGGAAATTGGGCAATTAAAGAAGATTTATCAAAATTAAAAGCAGTTACAATAGGCTTGGCAACTGATGTTGGCGGTATCGATGACAAGTCGTTTAACCAAGGTACTTGGGAAGGCATTCTAAACTATGCGCACAACGCTAAATTAGAAGAGAGTAATTATCGCTATGTTCAATCAAACACGGATGCTGACTATATTCCTAATTTATCATTATTAGCTGATGAAAAATTAGATATCATTATCGCACCTGGTTTCTTGTTTACAGATTCTATGACAGAAACTGCAACGGCTTATCCCGATCAAAAATTTGCCATTATTGATTCAGTTGTCGAACAGCCAAATGTCGCTTCAGCTGTGTTTGCTGAGCACGAGGGCTCTTTCTTGGTTGGCGTTGCCGCCGCACTAAAAGCAAAAGAAGCTGGCAAAGATACAGTTGGGTTCTTAGGTGGCATGGACTTTCCGCTGATTCAAAAATTTGAAGCGGGCTTCGAGCAAGGCGTAGCTGCAGTAGATCCAGATATGAGGGTATTAGTCGAATATGCAGGCGATTTTGCCAACCCACCAGTTGGTGCTACTTTGGCGGCTAAAATGTACGACGCAGGCGCATATGTTATCTATCACGCAGCAGGTGGTACTGGCAATGGTTTATTTAAAGAAGCCAAAGGCCGTGTTGCCAATGGTGGCGATGTTTGGGCGATTGGCGTCGATAAAGACCAATATGCCGATGGCGTTTATGAAGATGGCAAATCAGTTGTTTTAACATCAATGGTTAAGCGCGTTGATGTTGCAGCATATATGATTGCAAAAGAAGTTGCTGAAGATAAGTTTGCTGGTGGTGTCAAAGTGTTTGCACTATCAAATGATGGCGTAGGTATTCCTGCTGAAAATCCAAATTTAACAGATGATTGGACAAAGCAAATTGCAGATTATAAAGCCAAGATTATCGGTGGTGAAATCACCGTGTCAGAAACGCCAAAGCGTGTTCAGTAATTAAAAATCTAAAAAATAATATTTTTCGAAATTAGGGCGCGTAATGCGCCCTTTTTTACGTTTATTTGTGTTATAATTAAGTATAGCTCAGATTATTGACGCCAATGCGGATAAACTGGGTATAGCTATAACATTGGAGGTTGAAAATGGATTATGTTATCGAGATGCTAAACATCACGAAAGATTTTCCGGGCATTCGGGCGAATGACGACGTTACACTGCAGTTAAAACGTGGTGAAATACATGCCTTATTAGGCGAAAACGGCGCTGGAAAATCGACCTTGATGAGTATTCTGTTTGGACTCTACAAACCTGAAAAGGGGCAAATTAAAGTTAATGGCGAAGTAGTTACTATTGATAATCCACTTAAAGCAACAGCCTTAAAAATTGGCATGGTGCATCAGCACTTTAAGTTGGTAGAAAACTTCACTGTCGCAGAAAATATTATTCTTGGTGTTGAGCCGACCAAGTCGTATGGTCGCATTGACCTTGACACAGCGACAGAAAAGGTAAAGGCGTTATCTGAGAAATTTGGTTTAAGTGTTGACCCAAATGCTAAAATTGAAGACATTTCTGTTGGCATGCAACAGCGCGTTGAAATACTTAAAATGCTTTACCGCGAGGCAGAAGTTTTAATCTTTGATGAACCGACTGCGGTGTTAACACCACAAGAAATTGATGAGTTAATGTCAATTATTCGTGGTTTTGCCGCTGAAGGCAAGTCTATTATTATCATTACCCATAAACTGAAAGAAATAAAGGCAGTCGCTGACCGCTGTACGGTGTTACGACGCGGTAAATATATCGGTACAATTGATGTTGCCGGTGCAACTGAAAAAGACTTAGCTGAAATGATGGTTGGTCGTGAAGTGACCTTTAGCGTTGCCAAAGAAGTGGCTAAACCAGGCGAAGAAGTTTTGCGCGTTGAGAATTTAACCGTCAAAGACAATCGTGATTTAGTTGCCGTCAATGATGTTTCGTTTACGGTAAAAGCGGGCGAAATACTTGGCATCGCCGGTATTGATGGCAATGGTCAAACTGAATTAATCGAGGCGATTACTGGTCTTAGAAAAGCGGAAAGTGGTAAAGTTTTGCTTAATGGCAATGATATCACAGGTCACTCGGTAAGGCGTTGTACAGAAGCAGGCATTGGTCATATTCCACAAGACAGACACAAGCATGGTCTAGTATTGGATTTTATGCTCGGTGAAAACATGGTCCTGCAAACCTATTATCAAGAACCCTTCGCCGTCAAGGGCATTATTCAGGTCGATGCGGTTTCGCAAAAGGCAGATCAAATTATTGACGAATTTGATGTACGTTGTGGTAAAGGCAATAAAACAGGAACGCGCTCGTTATCCGGTGGCAACCAGCAAAAGGCAATTGTCGGTCGCGAAATTGACCGTTCGCCAGCATTATTAATTGCTGCACAGCCAACCCGTGGGCTCGATGTCGGTGCCATTGAGTACATTCACAGTCGCATTGTCGAAGAGCGCGATGCCAATCGCGCAGTTTTGCTGGTTTCGCTTGAACTCGACGAAGTCATGAATGTGTCTGATCGCATTGCTGTATTATATGAAGGTGAAATCGTTGGTATCGTTAAACCTGAAGAAACTGATGAAAACGAAATTGGTTTGATGATGTCTGGTTCAAAGAGAGTGGGGTAATGATGAATAAAATAAAATCGTATATTACAGACGAAAAACATTTTGGCATCGTCGTACCGCTAATTGCTATTATCAGTGCGTTTCTACTGGGTACCATCATTATGCTCATCACAGGCGAAAATCCATTAGATGCTTATCATTCTATTATTCGTGCTATAACAGGTTTTAACTTTAGTAAAATTGGCACGGCTGACTTTTTTAATCCGCGCATGGTTGGCGAATACATTACCGTGTTATTACCAATCATATTGACAGGTCTTTCAGTTGCCTTCGCCTTTCGCACGGGGCTGTTTAACATCGGTGCTGAAGGTCAATTGATGATGGGATCGCTAGCGGCCATTGTCATTGGTGTTAGCATAAAGTTACCAAAGATTATTCATTTGCCGCTTGTCATTATTAGCGCAGTTTTAGCAGGTGCCCTTTGGGGTATGATACCGGGCTATTTAAAAGCGCGTTTTCGGGTGCACGAAGTCGTTGTTACCATTATGCTCAACTACGTTGCGCTTTACACCTCAAACTGGGTGCTTAAATCACTGTCGGGCTCTAACAGCGTAAAAACTGTACCCGTGCACGAATCGGCTAATTTGCGCAGCGAATTTTTGCAAAATATAACGAATGGCTCACGCTTGCACTGGGGTTTTATATTGGTTATTGTGGCAGTAATTGTCTTTTATTATATCATTGAAAAAACGACCTTTGGTTATGAACTAAGAGCTGTAGGTTATAATAGTGAAGCGGCAAAATACGCAGGCATGAAAGTCAATCGCAATGTGATGTTGTCGATGGCAATTGCTGGTGCATTTGCTGGTCTTGCTGGTGCTATGATTGCCGTTGGCACCTTTGACTATGGTCGTGTTATCGGTGCAGCTGAAGGCTATGGTTTTGATGGTATTGCGGTTGCTTTATTGGGGGGCAACACGGCACTTGGTTCAGTATTTGGTGGCATTTTATTTGGTGGCTTAAAAAGTGCTCAAAAGTTTATGCAATCAAATGGTATTCCGCAGGAAATCGCCGTTATTATATCTTCTTTAATGGTGTTATTTGTGGCGATGAAATTTGGTATACAAGATATCTTAAAATCACTGCGACCCCATGCTGATAAGGAGGTGAAGTAATGTCTTTAGGTACAGTATTATCGATTTTTAATTTAACATTGATATATGCGACGCCAATACTAATTGCCTCTTTAGGTGGGCTGTTAAGTGAACGTAGCGGTGTTGTCAACATTGCACTTGAAGGTTTAATGATGATTGGTGGCTTTGTTGGCGCAACGGCAACGGTATTGCTTGAACCGTATTTCCCTGGTTTTAGCGCTGTCTTTGTACCTTGGATTGGCATGCTGCTCGGCATGTTATTTGGCGCGTTGTTTTCAGTTATCCACGCCTATGTCAGCGTTAATCTAAAAGCTGACCAAGTAATATCAGGTACGGCGATTAACCTGTTGGCAGGTGGTGTGACAATTTACTTTGCACAAATTATCTTTAACCAACAGCGCACCAAGACCTTTCAAAGTGGCTTTGTCAAAGGCAATATTCCAATTTTAAAAGATATTCCAGTGATTGGGCCAATACTGTTTGACAATATATTTTATACCGTTTATTTAGGGCTATTTCTGGTGTTGGCAGTTTGGTTTTTAGTTTATAAAACGCCATTTGGTATGCGTTTAAGGGCAACTGGCGAAAACCCGCACGCGGTTGCAAGTACCGGTATTAGCGTTGTTAAAATGCGCTATTGGGGTGTTATTTTATCGGGGGCATTTGCTGGCATGGCGGGTGCTATTATGGTATTGACGCTTGATACGCAATATACCGTCGTCAGTATACATGGTACGGGCTTTATTGCCTTAGCGGCACTGATCTTTGGTAAGTGGCGTCCATTTGGCGTTTTAGGTGCCAGTATGTTCTTTGCATTTTCACAGGTATTTGCGATATTTGCCAATAACTTTGATGTTTTAGCAGCAATGCCACTTGAACTGTTTAAGGCATTACCCTATGTCTTTACAGTTATTGCCTTAATTATCTTTAGCGGTAAATCAGTTGGACCGAAGGCAGCAGGTGAAATTTACGACATTGGCAAGCGCTAATCACTTTGAATGAAATAGCACAATCATGTCATTTCGATCGGTACAGTTTTATTGTCATTTCGAGCGCAGTCGAGAAATCTCGGGTTTAAAACGTAGGCAACCTAGTAAAGACAATATACTTAATAGATAAAAACAAGGAGATCTATGTTAAAACAAACATTAAATAAAATTACACCAACTGAACGAACTTGGCGTGCGAAAGCACGCCAACGCACTGACCAATTGATTAAACCAGTTGGCAGTTTAGGCAAATTAGAAACTTATTATGTACAGTTGGCAGCCATTCAAAAAACACTTGCACCATCGGCTGATAAGCGCGCCGTCGTCGTCTTTAGTGGTGACCATGGCGTCATCGAAGAAGATGTTGCCGTTTGTCCACAGACGGTAACGCTGCAACAAACCGAAAATTTTGTACGCGGTTATACGGGTGTTTGTGCCATTGCCAAGCAAGCAGGCGCAACCGTTTTTCCGGTTGATGTCGCGGTTAACGGTGAAGTTGCAATTGAAGGCGTCATCGATAAAAAAATTGCCTATGGTTCAAACAATATTGCCAAAGGGCCGGCCATGACGCGCCAGCAGGCAATTGCAGCAGTCGAAATCGGCATTGACATGGTATCGCAAATTGCCCAAGAGGGTTATAATATATTGGCAACTGGCGAAATGGGCATTTGCAACACGACGCCAAGTGCAGCTATATTGGCACTGTTAACTGGTCGCGATGCGGCAGAAGTCACGGGTATGGGCGCAAATTTAGACGATGTCAGGGTGCGCCATAAAATTGAAGTGGTACGCACGGCAATCAATCTCAACCAACCCGACAAGACAGATGTAATCGACATGCTCAGCAAAGTTGGGGGCTATGAAATAGCAGCTATGACAGGCGCCTTTTTAGGGGCGGCTGCAAATGATGTTGCCATTGTGGTTGACGGTTTTATTGCAACGGTTTCTGCACTGTTGGCGGTGCAGTTGGCGCCAGCTGTTAAAGACTATTTAATACCATCGCATAAGAGCAATGAAAAAGGGGCAAAAATTGCATCTGAACTACTTGGCTTAGAACCACCACTAGATATGAATATGCGCTTAGGTGAAGGCTCTGGCGCCGCCTTGATGTTTAACATTGTAGACGCGGCTTGCTATATGGGCAAACAGATGATCACATTTGACGAGGCGGGCATTGGTGTTGTCTAATGCTTGAACTATCTGTATTTTGGTTAAAGTTGAGTTTGTTGTTTTATAGGGGAATAAAATGAATCAATATATTGCACGCCAACCAATTTTCGATAAAGACTTAAAGCTGATTGCGTACGAATTGTTATTTGTTGACGAAAGCGGTATGATCGACAATAAAAATGATAAGAATCAGAGCTCATTAAAGGCAATTTTGCGCTCAGCTATGCAGGACGATATCAAGCGGATTGTCGCTGATAAGTTTGTCTATATCGATTATACTAAACAAATATTAGAAGATGAAGCGATGCCGTTTATTTCGCCTGACCATTTAGTTGTCGAAGTGTCTTCACATGTTGGCTACAGCGAAACTGTTATCAACGCTTTGTCTAAGATTAAGTCAATTGGTTATAAAATAGCACTTGATAAAATCAATGTCAATTTACCAGCGGAAGAAATGTTAGATGTTGCTGATATTGCTAAAATTGACTTTATGCAGACGACCGAGGCTGACCGCAAGTCTTTGGTGCAACGTTTAAAAAGCTATAATTTAACGCTATTGGGCACCAACGTAAAAGAGCGCAAGGCTTATCAAACAGCAGTTGAAGATGGCTTTGACCTTTTTCAAGGGTTTTTCTTTTCTAAACCCAATATTGTGGCAACTAAAAATGTAAAGACGCTTAGCACCAATCACATTAGATTAATTGGCGAATTATTTAAATCACGCCCGTCGTTTGATGCTTTAACCGAAGTGGTCGAGTCTGATGTTAGCATGTCTTTTAAACTGTTAAAATTGATTAATTCAGCTGTCTTTTATCGCAGCAATAAGATACACAGCATTAATCAAGCACTTGTCATGTTGGGGTTAAAAGAACTTAGAAAATGGGCAACCTTAATTATGTTAGATGAAAACTGTCAAGGTAAACCCGATGAACTGATTCGCTTGGCACTGGTGCGCGCTAAGATAATGGAATCATTATGTAAAAAAGGTCATCTCAATTGCGACGCACCGAAGGCCTTTTTGGTAGGTTTAATGTCGCTATTAGATGTCATGCTTGACAACGACATGGCTAACATACTAAGAGAACTACCTCTCGATAGCGAAATCACGGTTGCCTTAACCGATAAGAGCAACCAGCTTGGTCAGTTGCTTAACTTGATTGAAATGTACGAAGAATCAGAATTTGAGCGATTTAGTCCACTTGCTGAGCAGTTAAAAATAGATACTCAGAAGCTACCGTATACCTATTTTGAAGCGCTTGAATGGACCGAACAATTGGTTAAAGATCTCTAATCGTAGCTATTCGGCTAAGCTGTCATTTTGAGTGAAGCATAAGCCCTAATTTTGTCATTTCGACCGAAGTGGAGAAATCTCTATTTTAATGTAATTACAGCGATTGAAATGAAAACGCTTGCATTTATCGGCACTTTACGTATGCGGACACGGTTCCGCGCTTAACGGGGCAATCGGTGGAATTCATCGAAGCGCTTATGCTAACGCTGCGCAATTCCATCTTTACGTATGTCTTTATACGCTGCAGCCCGCCATCTTGCTTGCGCCTCGAACTTGAACATTTTCAACAGCCTGATAACAATGAGATTAGCAACGTTCACTTAGGCGCGCTCCGAAGATTTTTTGAAGCTCCCCTACGCTCCAAGTGCCCGCATCCATTAAAGTGCCTTATATGCTTATCGCGTCTTTAAAAAACGATTAATTGATGACTGAATGGACAGGCAATAGCTATAACTAGTCAAAAGTTCACAAAAAATTTATAATTTGATACTTGATAAAAGTGCTAACATCGTTTATATTAATATATGTTAGCACTCTTTGTTGTTGAGTGCTAAAACAAATGAAGGAGGATATCATGCAAATTAAACCACTTGGTGAAAGAATAGTGATTAAACGCGTTGAAGCAGAAGAAAGAACGGCTAGCGGTATTGTGTTACCTGGTCAAGCGCAGGAGAAACCACATATTGCTGAAGTTGTTGAAATACCACAAAATGCTGCAGCTGACTTTGCTGTCAAAGTTGGTGACAAGGTCATTTTTAAGCAGTATTCAGGTACAGAAGTTAAATTAGAAAATGTTACTTATACGGTCATTGATATGGATCATGTATTGGCCGTTGTTGAATAGGGAGGCAAGTTATGGCTAAAGAAATTATGTTTGATGAAGCAGCGCGCAAAAAATTACAAGTTGGTGTTGACAAATTGGCGGACACTGTAAAAGTAACACTTGGCCCTAAGGGCAGAAATGTCATCTTAGATAAAAAATTTGGTGCGCCGCTAATCACAAACGACGGTGTGACAATTGCAAGAGAAATTGAATTAGAAGATACTTTTGAAAACATGGGGGCGCAACTGGTTAAAGAAGTTGCCACTAAGACAAATGATGTCGCTGGTGACGGTACGACAACGGCTACGCTTTTAGCACAAGCTATTATCAGAGAAGGTCTTAAAAACGTTGCTGCTGGCGCCAACCCAATGATTGTCAAAAAAGGCATAGAGCAGGCAGTTGCCGCATCAGTTGAAAATATCAAAGCAATGTCAACTGACGTCGATACAAAGCATGCCATTGCCAATGTTGCCTCTATTTCATCAGCTGATGTTAAAATTGGTGAATTAATCGCTGAAGCGATGGACAAAGTGGGCAACGAAGGCGTTATCACCGTTGAAGAATCAAAGACAATGGACACCAATTTAGAAGTCGTTGAAGGTATGCAGTTTGACCGTGGCTATGTTTCATCTTACATGGTGACTGACCCAGATAAAATGGTCGCATCACTATCAGAGCCTTATATTTTAATTACAGACAAAAAAATCAGCAATATTCAAGAAATTTTACCAATTTTAGAGCAAATTGTTCAATCGGGCAAAAAATTATTAATTATCGCTGAAGATATTGAAGGCGAAGCCTTGGCAACACTTGTCGTCAATAAAATTCGCGGTACATTTGATGTCGTTGCCGTCAAAGCACCTGGCTTTGGTGACAGAAGAAAAGAAATGTTACAAGACATTGCCGTCGTCACAGGTGCAACGGTTATTTCATCAGAAGTTGGTTACGAATTAAAAGAAGCAACAGTCGATATGCTCGGTACAGCACAAATTGTCAAAGTTGACAAAGACAACACAACAATTGTCAGCGGTGGTGGCAATGTAACGGCAATTGAAGATCGCGTCAGACAAATTAAAATGCAAATCGAAGACACGACATCTGATTTCGACAAAGAAAAATTGCAGGAAAGACTTGCTAAATTATCAGGTGGCGTGGCCGTTATCCGCGTTGGCGCTGCCACTGAAGTTGAAATGAAAGAAAAAAAACTGCGCATTGAAGATGCCCTTAACGCAACACGTGCCGCTGTTGAAGAAGGCATTGTATCAGGTGGTGGTATTGCATTCTTAAACTGTGTTGCTAAAGTTGAAGAAGTGATCGACAGTCTTGAAGGCGACGTTAAAACAGGTGCAATGATTATACGTAGAGCGCTTGAAGAACCAGTTAGACAAATCAGCCACAATGCTGGATTAGAAGGTTCAGTTGTCGTCAATGAAATTATGGCAGCTGAAGCCGGCATCGGTTTTGACGCCTTAAACAACAAGTACGTCAACATGAAAGAAGCTGGTATTGTTGACCCGACAAAAGTGACACGCAGCGCATTACAAAATGCAGCGTCAATTGCAGCCATGTTCTTGACAACAGAAGCCGCTGTAGCCGACATTGAAGAAGATATGCCAGCAGGCATGCCTCCAGGAATGGGTGGCATGGGTGGTATGGGCGGCATGATGTAGCCTGAATGTCCGAATCGTATCATCTCGACTGTAGCGTGGCGAAATGGAGAGATCTCGCTTTTAAAACCCGAGATTTCTCGACTGCGCTCGAAATGACAGCTCTTAAAAAGGTATACAATAATCAAAAACCGCTTAACATCAAAAGTTAGGTGGTTTTTCGCTTTTGACATTAGTTTTTTCTTTCTGCTTTCCACTTTTTACGTGTTTTTTAGGTGGCAAGTTATGTTAACAATTAAACTTAAGGATATAGGTGCTAATCGTAGTGATTTCGCTTGCTATTTTGCTGTTAAACTAACGAATGTTTTTATTAAGCTTGGTTTTTAGAGGGCTTATTTATGGTTATCAGCTGTTTTATTTAAGCATTGACAATATATATTTTTAAATGTTACTATTTAGTTAACTGAATTAAGTCTGTGTTATTACTTGCACAGTTAAAAAGGAAGTTGGGTTAGATTCCCACACAATCGGGTTACTGTAATCTTTATTTTTTAAAGAAGTCAGATACTTGCTTAATTCTTTGGTTTGTGGTGTTTCCCGTAATAGGCATACAATCAAAATATATGAGCTGAGTTAAATATTTGTAACTCTGTTTTTAGCTTTGTTCTTATGATAGATGTTTGTATGCGTTATACATGCATCTTTTTTTATGGGAACAGTCTAATAATTGAGAAAAGGAGATAATATGAAAAGGATTCTAACACTAGTCACAATTTTGGTATTGATACTGAGTTTAGTAGGCTGTTCATCTGAGCAGACAACTTCACAAGAAACTACCGCTAAAGTTGAAACAACAGTAGCACAAGAGACTACAAAAGCAAAGACTGAAAATACAACTAAAACATCTTCTTATGAACCAGTTACAATTATTGTTGACTTAGCACGTAGCGGTCTTGGCGATAAAGTCGAACAGACATTTACAGAGCCTCCAACAGGTATTGTCGCTAAAGGCGATCAAATGGCTGATTACTTCTTTGACTTAGGATTAGAGAATAATATGGCTGCTTATACACATGGGTCATGCTGGAGTACTGTTTCTCAATTTCCAGCCAGAGATGTTGTGCCTATAATTGGCGATGCTCAAGGCAAATTTACAAAAGAGCAACTACTTGAAGTTGGTTGCGACTTTTTAATGGGTTGGGATTCTACTTTTTCTGACAAAAACTTTAATAGAGAGTTTTGTGAAGCAAATGGCATAGCGATGTATACACCATATTGTGCAAGAGATTTTGCTACTTTTGAAGATATTTATAAGGATTATGAAACACTTGGTAAAATCTTTGCAGTTGAAGATGTTGCAGCGGAAAGAATAAGTGCTATGAAGGCTAAACTAGAAGAGGTTAGAACGACTATTGGTGAAGAAGCATACGCGAACCCAGTTAACGTATTTGTCTTTGACTCAGGCGAAGATACACCGTTTACAGCATGTCAAGGTATGCCTGGTGACATATTAAAATTAGCTGGTGGCATTTCTATATTTAACGATATCGAAAAAGGCTGGTCGCGCGTTTCATGGGAACAAGTTGTAGAACGTAATCCAGAAGTAATATTAATTTTAGATTATCATAATGAAACAAATGAAAAAATGGAATTCCTGTACAACAATCCATCACTTGTAAATGTAGATGCTATTAAAAACAAGAGAGTTTTTGCTGCGAATTGTGCGGATATGCAAGGAAGCGCAGGTTCTGCCGGTACTGTAGAAATCATTGCTAAAGGTTTATATCCAGACAAATTTAAGTAGACCTAAAAAATTAATACAAACTTTTTATTCCTTTGTGGTGGGGTATTTCCCCGCTACAAAGGAATTATTATTAGGAGCGTTAGTAAATGAAGTCTTTAAGTTTGAAAAACAAATTACCTCTTACAGGCAAAAAAGTGTATGTGTTGTATTTATTTGTATTTATACTTATTGTCGTTGCGACGATTGTTGCGTCCTTATTAGGTAGTGTTGATATAAAGCCAAGTTGGGTTCTAAAAATACTAGTTAATAATAGTACGGGCAAACAGGTATTCACGCCAGAATGGAAACCTAATACAGAGTCAATTATCTGGACACTTAGAATGCCTAGAGTTTTTATGGCAATTATTGTGGGCGGTGGTCTTTCGCTCTGCGGTATTTTGATGCAGGCTTTAACAAAAAACTCACTTGCAGATCCTTATATTTTAGGAATTTCATCAGGAGCATCATTTGGCGCTGTAGTGATTATCATGTACGGCTGGTTTAGCTTTTTAGGTCATTATAATGTTATGCTTGGCGCTTCGCTTGGTGCTATAGCAGCTATTATTATTGCAATAAATGTAGCATCGATTGGTGGTAAGATAACATCTACACAGCTTATACTTGCTGGTATCGCTGTAGCAGCAATTTTTGGTTCTTTTACTAATGTTCTTATCTACTATACAAAGACAGGGTCGGATAAAATACGAACGGCGTTATTTTGGATGATAGGTTCATTATCAGGTGCGACTTGGGGTAAAATGATTTATGTTGCGATTATTTTCGCAGGCTGTTCAATACTTATATTTTTAATGTATAAAAGTCTTGACGCCTTATTATTAGGCGATGATGCCGCTGTTACTATAGGTGCTAATCTAAGTAAAATAAAGCCGCTTATCATTGTTTTGTGTACAATTTTAACGGGCGCGATTGTTTCAGTTAGTGGTGTTATTGGTTTTGTTGGACTAATCATTCCACATATTACACGTAGTTTGGTGGGGCCGAATCATAAAAAACTGATACCAGCTTCTATATTAATCGGTGGTTTATTTATGATTATTTGTGATGTTATATCAAGAGTGATTGTATCTCCTGAAGAGCTACATATTGGTATTGTAACTAGTCTTTTCGGTGCACCATTTTTCTTATATCTAGTTAGAAAAAGCAAAAAAGCAGTTCGATAGGTGGTAATATGAAACTAAGAGTTGAAGATTTAGACTTTTCAATTGAAGATAAGCAAATATTAAAAAATATTAGTTTAAACATTGAAAAAGGTGATTTTTTTGGTTTAATCGGGCCAAATGGCTCTGGCAAATCTACATTATTAAAAAATATCTATCGGGTGTTATCGCCAGATAGTGGTTCAATTTTTTTAGATGATACTTCAATCAAGGAACTATCAATAAAAGAAAGCGCAAAAAAAATGTCGGTGTTTATCCAAGAGAACCATCTGGAGTTTGATATGAATGTACTTGATTTGGTTTTACTTGGTAGATATGCACATAAAAAAATGTTTGAAGACAATAATGCTGTAGATATCAACATAGCCAAAGAAGCGCTTCAAAGAGTTGGTATGCTTGATTATATTAATAGAGGATTTTTGAGTCTATCAGGTGGCGAAAAACAGAGAATTTTGCTTGCGAAAGTGTTAGCTCAAGGTGCGGATTTTATAGTTTTAGACGAACCCACTAATCATCTTGATATTCATTATCAATATCAAATTATGAGCATTTTAAAAGACCATGAAAGAACCGTTTTTTCATCGATACATGATTTAAATATTGCTGCTATGTATTGTAACAAAGTTATTATTTTAGACGAAGGCAAAGTTAAGAAAATTGGTAAAACTGAAGATTTATTGACATCTAAAATGATAGAAGAAGTGTTTCGAATACCGGCTGATGTATCGCGTAACGAAGTTACAGGACAAATACAAATACACTATTATCCAATATAGTGTTATAGTAAATAGCCTTCTATTGTACAATCAGCAAAGAAGGCTATTTTTACGTTTTTCTAGGTGCCGGGTTGCGTCAAACAATGACTTGTCATTTATTCTTTTTCTGTCTATAATGGTGTAAAGGCAGTAGTTTCTTTGGAGAAAAAAATGATTGAATTAAAATCGTTAACAAAAAAATATAAGGACTTTACAGCTGTTGATAGTATTGATTTAACAATAAAACAGGGCGATATATTTGGCTTATTAGGGCCAAACGGCGCTGGTAAATCGACTACAATTTCTATGATATCAACGCTGCTTAAACCGAATAACGGGCAAATACTATATAAGGGAGCTGACATCGTAAAACGGCCAAAGGTGATTCAGCCTCATATTGGTTTAGTACCGCAAGAAATTGCCTTGTTTACGTCACTTAGTGGTTTAGATAATCTGAAATTTTGGGGTAGCGCTTATGGCCTAAAAGGCGAGACATTAAAAGAACGGATTAAGCATGTTTCAAGTATTATTGGCATTGATAAGCGTTTAAAAGATAAAGTTGACAAGTATTCGGGTGGCATGAAAAGGCGTCTTAATATCGGTGCAGCGCTGTTGCACAACCCCGAACTGCTGATTATGGACGAGCCGACCGTTGGCATTGACCCGCAGTCGCGCAATCATATTTTAGAGGCGGTTAAGCAACTTAATCAAGCAGGCGTCACCGTTATTTACACGTCGCATTATATGGAAGAAATCGAAACGCTTTGTAATCGCATTGCCATTATGGATAAGGGCAATGTTATTGCAGCAGGCAATAAAACACAGTTGATGGCACAGCTTGATGAAAACTCATCGATTGTAGCTACTTTCGATAGGCTAGATCAGTGCTTAATTGACCAGTTAGCGCTACACCCTGCGATTGATGATGTCGTCGTGACCGATAATAAAATCAGTTTAATTGGTCGCAAGAGTACTGTCGTCGGCGATATTTTTGGACTGGCAAACCAATTTAATTGTCAGATTCAAGATGTCAGCGTTGAACAACCCAATTTAGAAAGACTGTTCTTAAAGTTGACGGGCAAGTCATTACGTGATTGATTTTGATAAGGTGATGGTGTGAATAAAGCGGCTAAAATAGTAGCAAAAACATTAATAGAAGCAGGCTATCAGGCTTATTTTGTGGGCGGCTGTGTCAGAGACCAGCTGCTCAATTTGCCTTATGATGACATTGATATTGCCACTTCAGCGCGCCCTGAAGTGGTTATGGCGCTGTTTGACAAGACAATCGCCACTGGCATTGATTACGGCACGGTGACGGTTTGTCAAGCGGGGCACAGTTTTGAAGTGACCACCTTTCGCCGTGATTATGCCTATGTCGATGGGCGGCGCCCCAGCGTTGTGGCATTTAGTGATGATATTAAAACCGACTTAAGCAGGCGTGACTTTACGATTAATGCGATGGCAATGACACTTGATGGCGCTGTAGTTGACCCGTTTGACGGACAGGCTGATTTAACCGCTCGGCTGATACGTACAGTAGGTATTGCAGAGGCGCGCTTTGAAGAAGATAAACTGCGCAAATTGCGTGCCGTGCGCTTTGCAGCCCAAAAGAATTTCAATTTGGATGAACAGTTAATAGCTGCTTTAAAACGCGACGCCAATTTAACGGGCGTTAGTGTTGAACGCATTTTTAGCGAACTCAATAAAATACTGCTGTCAGACAACGCCAGCTATGGCTTAAGGCTACTGGCTGATAGCGGTTTATTAGCCGAAATAGCGCCTAAATTGGCTGACATGGTTGGCTTTGATCAAAAAAATCCGCATCATAAATATGATCTATTTGAACACACATTGCGCGTTGTCGATTATGTGCCAAAGACCTTGCCACTGCGTTGGGCAGCACTGTTACACGATGTTGGCAAACTGGATACAATGACAATTGGCGACGATGGCATTGGTCATTTTTACGACCATCAAAGTCATTCAGTGATTTTTGCAGAACAGCTTTTAAATCAATTAAAAGCGCCCAATAAATTAAAACAGCAAGTGCTCAATTTGGTTGATAAACACATGTACAAGCCAGTTTTAGAGGCCAAGCCACTGCGCCGTTGGATTAATAAAATTGGGCTAGATAATGTCAACGATATGGTTGCTTTTATGCGCGCTGACATGCTGGCGACGGGCACGCTCGACGAGAGCTTTAGCGACCAGCTGAAACTAGCTGTCGCTCAAATTCTAGCTGAAAAACCGCCGTTTAGTCGCGCTGATTTAGCGCTAAACGGGCATCAATTAATGGCGCAGTTTACTGTATTAAAAGATAATCCTAAGTTATTAAAGCCGCTATTTAGCTATCTTGTCGAACACTGCTTAGCTGTGCCAGCAGATAATCATAAAGCGCAGTTATTGCATTTAGCTGAAAACTGGTTACGTCGTTAAGCATTGCGCTTTGTTTCAATCGCGCTAAACTCACGATTAATCTTGTTTTCTTAAAATTAGTGTTTGCAATATTGAGATAGTTCATGTATAATGATTAGGTACTGCGATATGCCAATGTCGTAAGCGTATGAGTAAATATTTCTGCTCATTCCTCTGTATGATTTTTTAATCAGTAACAGAGTGCACTATAGCACGAGAGGGGGGTTGGACATGTCAGGTATAATTGTTGGCGAAAACGAATCTATCGATAGCGCAATCAAGCGATTGGTCGTATGCGCATGTCATTTAGGCATGCGTTACCTATTTTTTGATAAAAAGTGTGGGTCGAGATTTCTCGGCTGTTTTCGAAATGACAACTTGACTGAACAACTAGAAATAAATAGGACGAGGAGATTAAAATGTTAAAAGACAAATTAATGGAAGATTTAAAAGCCGCTATGAAGGCAAAAGATGCCGTTAAAAAATCAACGGTTACCATGTTGCGCGCAGCCGTTAAACAAGTCGAAGTCGATAGCAGAACCGAACTGTCTGACGAAGACATCGTCGCGATTGTCGCCAAGCAAATTAAACAAAAGCGTGCTGCTATTGAGGACTTTAAGCGGGCTGAACGTCAAGATATGGTCGATGAAACACTTGCAGAAATTAAAGTGCTTGAAACCTATTTGCCAGAACAGTTGTCAGAAGCTGAAGTTATTGCAATTATCGAACAGGCAATTGCTGAAGTTTCAGCGACGTCAATGAAAGACATGGGCAAGGTCATGAGCACCGTCAAGGGCAAATTGGCCGGCAAGGCCGACAATAAATTCGTTGCCGACACGGTTAAATCGCTGTTATCGAAATAAATGCGAGGTGTTAGATGATTGAAATTATCAATCAATATGATGCGTTAGCATTATCGCCAGCTGATCAAGCGCTAATGAGGCGTGCTATCGAAACGACAATTGAAGTTGAAGCTTTTAATTATCCGTATGACGTTTCACTGATCATTGTCGACAAGGCGACCATTCAGCAATACAATCGCGATTATCGCGCAAAAGATAAACCAACTGACGTACTCAGCTTTATTCAGTATGATGAAGAAGGTTTTGTCTACAACGAAGAAGAACCAGTTTTTTTAGGTGATATTGTGCTCTGTTATGACATTGCACTTGAACAAGCTGAACGGTATGGACATAGTACAGTGCGTGAAATTGCTTATTTAATATGTCATTCCACCTTGCATTTGCTCGGCTACGACCACGAAGAAGCCGACCAAAAGCGCGAAATGCGCCAACGTGAAAAATTAATAATGGCAAAGCTAAATAATGCCGATTTTTCTGAATGATACGTGCTAGACTTGGGGTAAATATGAAAAAGATAGTCATTTTATTAATTGTATTAACACTTTTGGCAGGCTGTGCAGGGCAACAGAGTGCAACTGTTGAAACGACGACAACTGTATCTGTAACGACGACAACGCAAGCACCGACCACAACGACAACAACACAGCCTGAAACGACAACGGAAGCACTTAACGTGCCACAAGACGGCGAAGTCTACAGTGCGATTAATGGCACCATTATCAGCGAAAAAGCGGCCGCACAGCGTCCACTTGCCGTCATGATGGATAACTTTTACGCGGCAAGGTGGCAAGCAGGTCTTAATGATGCCGACATCGTCTACGAGGCCTATGTTGAAGGGCAAATCACACGCTATATGGCGGTGTTTCAATCGAAATTGCCAACGTTAATCGGCCCAATTCGCAGTTCGAGGCCGTATTATTTGCGTTTGGCGTTAGAATATGACCCTTATTACGCACATGTTGGCGGTTCAACCCAGGCGATGGCCGACATAAAGGCGCTGAAAATTGCTGACGTCGATGGTTTGTCCAGTGGCAAAGAAACCTTTTGGCGTAAAAAGCACAAAAAAATCCCTAATAATATGTATGGGTCAAGTGAATCGCTAATTGACTGGGGCAATCGACGCAAATATCGCACCGAAGCTACATTTGACAGCTGGCTATTTGGCGATAATTATGGCGCTCAATCGACAGAAGACTTACCCAAATTAGAAATTGTCTATCGCGAAGCGAAAGAAAAAAATGATAAATTTCGCTATAAAATAGCATTTGAATATGATAAAGCTAAGCAAATTTACTTGCGCACGGTCAACGATGAACCCTATATCGATGAAGTGACAGAAGAACAATTATATGCTGATAGTATTATTGTACAGCGCGCCAAAACAAAGGTGATTGACAGTTATGGTCGCTTGGCAATTGACTTGGTTAGCAGTGGCACGGGTTACTATTTATACGACGGTAAGGTTATTCCAATCACCTGGCAAAAGCAGTCAGAACGTGCCAAGACGCGCTATTATACGGCAGATGGTGACGAATTGGTCTTTAAACGTGGTAGAATTTGGGTACAGCTAGTAAAATTAGATTATAAATTAAATGGCGAGGAGGAATAGCGTGGATAACAGGGCATTACTCGACAAGGCAATTGAAATTAAAAAAAGCGCTTATGCGCCCTATTCAAAGGTAACCGTCGGGGCGGCGCTTTTAACAGATGATGATACAGTTTATACAGGTGTTAATATTGAAAATGCATCTTATGGGGCAACCAATTGCGCCGAGCGCACCGCCATATTTAAGGCGGTTGCTGATGGACACACCAAAATAAAAGCGATTGCCGTCGCCAGCAACTTAAAACAGTTTATCACGCCTTGTGGCATTTGTCGTCAAGTGATGGTCGAATTTGGCACAGCTGACATGCCTGTTATCTTAGGTGATGCTGATAATTATGTCGTCTACACACTGGAAGAACTGTTGCCGATGAGCTTTACACCGGTTGCCTTGAAAGGAGAAAAGCACAATGTTTAAGTCGGGCTTTGTTGCCATTGTCGGGCGGCCTAATGTCGGTAAATCGACCTTGTTAAATTGTGTGATTGGTCAAAAAATTGCCATTATGACACAAAAACCACAGACCACTCGTAATGTGATTCGGGCAGTCTACAATGATGATGAAAGC
>PDWJ01001000.1_pt1 | contig 37242 bp, 37 predicted proteins | sample 1430881 | NCBI WGS metagenome assembly PDWJ01 (sample SAMN01162460, study PRJNA174530) | Oral metagenome, whole genome shotgun sequencing project. | biome: Marine environment; feature: Marine mammal; material: Swab sample of the gingival sulcus; isolation source: swab sample of gingival sulcus...
TATCAAACGGTGGGCTTTTTTATGGCGGCGATTATGGCCATTTCGTGTGTAGCCACACTGGTGATTATCCCTGCGTTGGTCTATAGTTTGCATCGTTGGTTATTCGCTAAAACAAATGAATTGTAAAATTTAAGTTAAATGGCTTGAAATAAAAAAAATAGTCCTTACCTACAAATATAAGCAAACCATTATTTAAGGAGAAAACAATGAAAACAAGTATGATACACAAAAGCTTATTAGCTGTTGGTGGTCTTGCCGTCAGTTTGTCGGCGTGGGCTTTATCGGCCGGTGAGATTATTAACAAATCCAATTTGGCGGCGGTTTACCCGGCTAATGACGGAAAAACCGAAGCTCGTATGATGATTGTCGATAAGCAGGGTCGTAAACAAATGCGCCAGTTTTATATTTTACGCAAAAACGTTACCAAGGGCGGTGACCAACAATATTTAGTGGTCTTTACCCAGCCCTCCGATGTTGCCAGAACGACATTTTTAGTCAATAAACATCCCGGCAGCGACGATGACCGCTGGTTATATCTGCCCGGCCTAGACTTAGTCAAACGCATTGCCGCCGGTGATAAACGTACCAGTTTTGTCGGTTCAACCTTTTTCTACGAAGATATTTCCGGGCGCGATGTCAATGCCGATAATTACAGTATTGATAAAGAAACCAATAAACAGTGGATTCTAAAAGCCGTACCCAAATCAAAGGCGGGTGTGGAGTTCGACTACTTTACCGTCGCCATTGATAAAAATACTTTCTTACCCAGAGAAGCAAAATATTATGACAAGAATGGCAAGTTGTATCGCCGTATCAGTGGTTCAAAAATCAAAACAATTGGCGGGTTCCCGACCTTGACACAAATTAAAGCGGAAAATTTACGCGATAAAAGCTATACCGTAACACAAATGCGTGACGTGAAATATAACGTGGGGCTACCTAGCTCGGTCTTTAGCGAAGGTTCACTGCGCATGCCACCACAGCAGTGGTTGCAAAAATAGTAGGTAGGATATGAAAAAGCGATTGATACCTTTACTGCTGGCGGCAATGTTGTCGCCAGTAGTCGCTGGTGATAATACCAATTTAGATACCTCGGCGACAGAAGCAGAGCTAGATTTATGGGATGAGAGCAGCAAAGACAGTGACACAAAACAAAGCAACTGGAATGTTGGTGGTTTTGTTGAGGCTGGCTTGGGCGGTTTTACCCACGGCAATCGTCCGATAAAAAAAGATTTTAGTTTGGCAGAATTACGTGGTGAGATTTTTGCCAACCGTTATGTTGGTCCACATTTTTTCTCAGCAAAACTGGATATAGTGGTCGATGATATTGACGACAGGGAACTGCGAGCTGAAGTGCGTGAATTGTTTGTCAATTTCAAATTGGGCGATAATGCCAGCTTAAAAGTAGGTCAGCAAGTGCTAACTTGGGGTACGGGAGATTTTATTTTTATTAATGATTTATTTAGTAAAGATTGGCAGTCGATGTTTTCCGGTCGTGACGACAGCTACCTAAAAAAACCTGACCCGGCGGTGAAATTTAGCTACTTTAGTGAGGTCGCCAATATTGATTTGGCTTGGGTTCCCGTTTTTGACGGCGATGAATACATCAGTGGTGAGCGTTTTGCCTATTATAACCCCATGGCAGGTGGCGTAACCGATAAACGTTTATCGGTGGAGAACCCCGACAATGATTTTGACAACAGTGCTTTTGCCTTACGCTTATCAAAAAATATTGGTGGAACGGAATACGCGCTGTACGGTTATCATGGTTTGTACTCACAACCCAGTGCCTTTAACCCAGTTTCAGGCAAAAACGTTTTCCCAAAAATGAATGCGTTAGGGGCCAGTGTTCGCGGCACGTTAGCCGGTGGTATTGCCAATGCTGAGGTATCTTATTGGAATTTCTTAGGTGAAAAAGACGGCAGTAACCCGTTTGTGCCCAACGACCAACTCAATTTATTGTTGGGTTATGAACACGAGATTGCCCCGAACGTGACCCTGAGCGGGCAGTATTTAGTGCAAAAAATGCAAGACTATGACCAAGCCCGTCGTGCAGCGCCCAACCCGTCACAGTTGGTGGATGAATGGCATCAAACGGCGACTATTCGTTTAAATTGGCAAGCAATGCAGCAAAAACTCAATGTTTCGTTATTTGCCTTTTACTCGCCCGATGATAAAGATTTCTATCTAAAACCCAAAGTGAGCTACCGTCAGGACGATCACTGGTTTTATGAGGTGGGCGCCAATGTCTTTGGCGGCAAACACAACTACACCCAATGGGGACAGTTTGAAAAAGACAGTAATATATACGCCCGTCTAAAATACAACTTCTAGAAGAGGTTTCTAAACCATCTGCGTCAACCGATTTCTTCGTTGTGCGGTACTCAAAATCCTCGTCCCTCACCTAGTCACTGGGTACAGGGACTGCGGTTGTGGTTTCTGCGTTCCGTACGCCTCGAAATCGGCGGACTCGAAAGGTTTGTTAATCTCTTCTTGTTACTTTAACTGTTTTTATCAAGAGGATTTATTATGAAACTAACCGATGTACTACATATTATCGCCGGCACATTCATTATGGCAAGTGTTGCCTTGGGCTATTTTGTCAACCCATGGTGGTTTGCTTTTACCTTTTTTGTCGGGGCGAATTTATTCCAATCAGGCTTCACCAAATGGTGCCTGATGGCTGATATTTTACGAAAAATTGGATTAAAAGATTAAATACCAATTTCTATGATTTTTACAACTGCAATAGTTAAAACAAGATATTTGGCGGACAATTAGTCCGCTGCCCTTTCCTCTTTCTTCCGCTATCTCCAATTTTTATCTAATAAGCTATTTTCTTGAATTGGGTTGTTGCCTTTCTTACCGGCATATTACAAATACTGTGCTCAAAAAAATACTTTACTATTAATCCATTTAATTTATTGATAAAAATTGTTTTCTTGTTCATAACCATCAAGTCTATCTTATAAGGATTATTCAGGCATTCTCAGCATGGTTAAATTAATTTTAAAAACAATAGTACAAATGATTACTATTATTGTCATCATGTGGTATGATTACCCGCGTAAAAATACCAATTGGATTTTCACATTTGATAGGTATTCATAAAGGCATATTTTGTTATTGATCTTATAAGTTGAGGTATTAATCATGTTAAGTACAATCGTTGGAATTCGGAATTTGATTCTGAAAATTTTTTATAAGGGTGTTATGAAACCTTTTATTTTCTTAATGAAGCCGGAAAAAGCACACGATGTTTTTAAAGCTGTTGGTGTAAAGCTAGGCACAAACCCTGTAACGCTATTTATTACCAAGTTGCTATTTAGCTATCACCACAAGATGCTCAATACAACAGTTGACGGTGTTTTTTACGAGTCACCTGTTGGTCTGTCAGCCGGTTTTGATAAAGACGGTGAGTTGACTAAAATATATCCACGTCTTGGTTTCGGTTTGGCTGAATTGGGGTCTTTTACCGGTGAAGTTTGTCCCGGCAACCCTGGCGCAGGTAACCGTCTGTTCCGTCTGAAAAAATCAAAGTCGATTTTGGTATGGTACGGATTAAACAACCAAGGTTCAGAAAAAATTTCAAAACGCTTAAGAAATGTCGATTTTGGCAAACTGCGTGTTGGTATTAGTGCGGCCAAATCTAACTTGACACCTTGCTTTGTCCTAGAGCAGTCTGTTGCCGACTATGTGAAAACAATGCAAGCATTCAAAGATGTCGGTGACTACTACACTTTGAACATCAGTTGTCCTAACACACAGGACGGCGAACCTTTCGTTATCAAGAAAAATTTAGATGCATTACTAACGGCTGCCAATGAAAACCGTGTCGAAGGGAAACCCATTTACGTCAAATTGGCCGCTGATATGAGTATTGATGAAGTCAACGCAATCGTTGACGGTGTTATGGAACACGGTATTGACGGTGTGGTTTTAACTAACCTGGCCAAACCGGCATTTAACGATGAGTATATTAAAGAGGAATTGACTTTCCACAAAGGTGGCCTAAGTGGTCTGCCACTACAACGTATTTCCACTGACGTTATCCGTCACGTTTATCGTCGTACTCGTGGTCAAATCACAATCATCGGTGTCGGTGGTATCTTTACTGCCCAAGATGCTTTCGAAAAAATCACTTCGGGTGCCAACTTGGTACACTTGATTACAGCAATGATTTTCGATGGCCCGCAAAGCGTTAGTGAAATTAACCGTGGTCTGGTTAAACTGCTGAAGAAAAATGGTTATAGCTCTATCGAAGAAGCTGTTGGTGTCAATAATCCGCTGCCAACAGAAGAAGAGATGGCTCAGCAAGAGCTAGCCATGAAAGAAAGAATGAGAAGTCGGCAACCGGAAACCATCTAGGTACGATGGCTGTTTCTTGCTAAAAAACAGTCAATATCACCAACTCGGTTAATGACTGATATGGTGTTGTACTTGTTCGTTTGTACTCGAGATCCCCTTTGCTAATTGTTTAGTAAAGGGGATCTGTTTGTTATTGTTGTGTTATGAAAAAACAAACAACAACTGTTGCCGCCATTTTTTCCTACTTTGTCCTGTATTCACCGCAGCCTTTACTGCCAACATTTGCCGATGAATACGGTATAGGTGTATCGCAAGCCGGCGCATTAATGACGGCGACTTTGATACCGTTGGCGCTTGCTCCCCTATTTTACGGCTATCTATTATCGGCTATTTCACCCTCAAGACTGTTGCGGTACTCAATTCTGTGCATGGGGGTTAGCTGTCTTGCCTTTGCCAATAGCTACAGCTACGACTTTTCGTTCACCATTCGTTTTATTCAAGGGTTACTACTGCCGGCAGCACTGACAGCCATTACAACCTATATAGGCGCTCACAGTACGGCTGACCAACTGCAAAAAAACATGTCTCTATTTATTACCGGTACAATTATCGGTGGTTTGTTCGGGCGCGTTTTAGTGGGAATTTTTGCGACGTATTTAAGCTGGAACCTTTTCTACTATGCCTTGGCAATTATGTTGTTAATTACCGCTGTTAGTATTCCCGTTGAAAGAAATGAAGTAAAAATAAAATACGCACACCTCAGTTTGAATAGCATCTTTCACACTTTTGCCATCAAAGGTGTCGGCAAACTGTATATCAGTATTTTTTGCCTGTTTTTTAGTTTTGTCGCTCTATTAAATTATCTGCCTTTCATGCTGAAAACATTGATGGAAAGTCCCGATGAAATGATTTTGGGCTTAATGTATTGCGGTTTTATTATGGGAGCCGTTTCGTCACTCAATGCTCATCGTTTGACTACGCTGCTAGGCAGCGCCAAACGCGTGATGAGTCTGGGTTATGTGGCTTTTCTATGCTCGATTGCCGTACTGTTTATTCAACACGTAACCGTCATCTTTTTGTTGTTATTTTTATTCTGTGGTTCGATGTTTCTGGTTCACTCGGTAGCAGCAACAGAAGTCAATAAGCGCAGCCCGAGTAATAAAAGTATTTTAAATGCACTCTATGTAACGTTTTATTACAGCGGCGGAGTAGCGGGCTCTTACCTACCGGGGATCCTCTATGAAAACTTTGGCAATCGCGCCTTTTTACTGTGTTTGTTAACAATTTCCGGGAGTGGACTGATCATTTTGCTAACTGTTCCCGCCGTAGAAACAAAATACAATAAAACGACTTAGCGGGGTTTTATTTCCACAATGACTGATACCGACTCCGAAACAGTGCTATGAACTGACTTTTGATACAAGGCGCGTCGGCGGAAACTGGTGACTTTGCAAGGTTTAGCGTGACTTGATTATCTTATAGCTTCGACGATGTTCAGGCAATATGCCAAATTGTTCAATAGCTTGCCGATGTCTTTTGGTTGGATAACCTTTGTGAGATGCCAAACCATACTCGGGATATTTTTTATGCAATTCACACAACTCTGCATCTCGATAGGTTTTCGCAAGGATAGAGGCGGCACCAATACAGTCATACAACTGATCGCCTTTGACAAAAGCAAATGCCGGTTTATCTGTCTTTGGCGCAAATTTTCCGTCAATCCAAACTTCATCAAAATCCGAATCAATCGCATCAATAGCCCGTTGCATTGCCAGCAATGTAGCGTAGTGAATGTTCAGCGCATCAATTTCTCTGGGACTGGCAACACCAATGGCGCAATCTAGCGCAACTGACTTGATATATTCGGCAGCCACTTTACGCTTCTGTTCCGTTAACGTTTTCGAGTCAACCATAAAAAGGCTATCGTATTCAGATGGCAGAATGACGGCAGCAGCAACAACATTGCCTATCAGGGCTCCGCGCCCAGCTTCGTCAACACCGACAATCTGTTTAGTCTGCATCAACTTTCCAAACCCATCAACCCCTTATGAATAAGACCATCATAGATCGCTCTGGCAGCAATATCGGCACCATGTTTGGGTAATTGCTTTCTCAATTGGACAAATTCTCTCAGCATATCATGCCGTTGCTGACTCGGCGTTAACAGATTGATCAATTCGTTTGCCATCTTGTCGGGATCAATATCATCTTGGATATACTCCGGTACGATCGGATGATTAGCAAGAAGATTGGGCAGAGAAAAATGAGCTATTTTTACCAATCTTTTGGCTAAAAGTGCCGTCAGACCGCTAACCTTGTAAGACACCAACATCGGTTTTTGCAACAACATGGCCTCCAGCGCCGCCGTTCCCGAAGCCAACAAGACGGCATCACTGGCTTCGATAACCTTTTTTCCTTGCCCCAAAATAATTTGACAAGATAAGTGGTTGGCTAAATGCCCTAGTCGTTGTTCAATCAAGTTAGCTAATGTTGCTGTTGCAGCAGGTATAACACATTTCACTTCCGGTAACTGCCGGTGAACACGTTCAGCAACAGCCATAAAAACCGGCAACATTTTTTCAACTTCACTCACTCGGCTGCCGGGTAATATTGCCAAGTAGATGGCGTCTTTCTCAAGTGTCAAGCGTTGGCGAGCCAATAAAGGATCAGGTGTCTCACTAATGATGTCGGTCAGCGGAGTACCGCAGTGTACCACCGGCATGTTGTGGCGTTGGTAAAAACGTTTTTCAAAATCGAATAATGTCAACATCAAATCACACGATGCCTTGATGTGGTGTATGCGTTTTTCTCGCCAAGCCCATACCGAAGGACTGACGTAATGGACAGTATAGATACCTATTTCTTTTAGTTTTTTTTCCAAACTAAGATTAAATTCGGGATAGTCAATGCCGACAAAGGCATTGGGCATGACAGCTTGATAATTATCAAATAGTTTGCGCCGGTAACGAAGTAATTTAGGTAACCGTCTAACAATTTCACTGATGCCCATCACTGAAAAATCTTCCATGGGCAACAATGAATTCATGCCTTGAGCCATCATCAACGGGCCACCGACGCCATCAAAGCGAATACAAGGATTGATGTTAAGCAACGACTTGATCAGTTCTGCGCCCAGTTGATCTCCGGAAGGCTCTCCGGCTAGCAGTGCAATATGCATTGCTAACGGATTAACCCACGGCGCATTATTGGGAAAAAGTCATTAATCAAATTAAGTACGGGTTGTTCTTTGGCTAAGTGTGCTAGTTCAATCTTTGCCTCGGCAAGCGTCAACCCCGAATGATACATGACTCTGAAGGCACGACGAATCATTTTTATTTCATCCGCTGTAAAGTGATGGCGTTTTAGACCTTCTTTATTGATGAAGACGGGCTTAGCAGGCATCCCATCAACCATCGTATAAGGCGGCACATCGTGTTTGACACCCGAAGAAAAACCGCAGATAGCGTAATCACCAATCGTGACGAACTGGTAAACCAAGGCAAAACCGCCCATAACCACGTGATTACCGATATGAACGTGTCCCGCCAAAGAGGCGCCGTTGGCAAAAATGGTGTCGTCACCGATAATGCAATCGTGTGCCAAGTGAACATAGGCCATAATCCAGTTGTCATTGCCAATTTGGGTTACGCCATTATCCTGTAAGGTTCCGCGATTAAAGGTACAAAACTCACGGACAACATTATTATCACCCATCCTAAACCACGTTTTGTCACCGACAGAAAACTTCTTGTCCTGGGGAATTTCACCGATGGAGTTAAATTGATAAATTTTATTATTTTTGCCAATCACTGACGGTCCTTGAATAACGACATGAGGACCAATCCAAGTACCATCGCCTATTTCGACATCTGAACCGATAACAGAATAAGGACCGATGGAAACATTCTCACCCAATTTCGCTCCGGGATCAATCACGGCAGTAGAATGAATCATATTAAAGTTCCTATGATGACTTTGTTGATCTGGTACAGTCAGCCATCAACAGGACGACGAGTGCACATTAAGTCTGCACTGCAAACGACCTTACCGCTTACATAAGCTTTACCGTGAAAAGCATAAATACCACGGCGAGAACGAATAAGCTCTACTTCAATATCCAATCTGTCTCCGGGAACAACAATTTGTTTAAAACGGGCGTTGTCGATACCGACAAAATAGTACAACGAGGTGTTGTCATCAGGCGGAACATTCTCCGTCTTAAAACCCAAAATACCCGTTGCTTGCGCCATTGCTTCTAGAATCATCACGCCGGGCATAACCGCTTTTTGCGGAAAGTGTCCTTGAAAAAAGGGCTCGTTAACCGTTACGTTTTTGACCGCCTTTAAATTTTTCCCTACCTGATAATCAATGACTTTATCAAGCATCAAAAAAGGATAGCGGTGCGGTAAATAACGCATGATTTCCTGAATATCCAGTGTATTATTTTTTTCTGTCACGTTTTCTTTCTCTTTTAAATAATGTTTCTATTTTTTTGACGTAAACAGTCAAACGATTCCATTGTTTTGCCGGCAGGACACTGAAAGAGCCGGCATAAGTTCCCGGTTCTTTGACGGACTGTAACACTTTGGCACCACCGTTGACCTGAACGCCATCGGTGATATCGAGATGTCCCGACACGCCGACTTGTCCTCCAAACATACAATATTCGCCAATAGTGGTTGAGCCGGCAACACCAACACCGGCAGCCATCGCAGAATGCCTGCCGATGCGTACATTGTGAGCAATGTGAACAAGGTTGTCAATAATGACATTATCTTCAATTACCGTATCGTTGATCGCACCTCGATCGACACAGCTATTGTTACCAATAAAAACACGGTTGCCAACAACGACACGACCAATTTGCAGAATGGGTTCCCATATACCACCTTCGAAGCTAAAGCCAAACCCCTGACCACCGATAACAACACCATCGGCAATCACACAATCGCGACCAATAAGACAATCTCGGTGAATAATCACATGGTTATCGATTCGGGTATTACTGGCAATTTTAACATTTTTACCAATCACACAATGCGAACCGATAACGACATTGTCACCAATTTCAACACCATCGGCAACACAGGTATAGTGACCTATCGTTGGCCGGGTTCCTATCGCTGCCGTATCGGCGACAATGGCACTGGCCTGGATAACGCCATCTGCTTGATAGGGATAAAGTGCTTCCAATAGGTATCGGAAAGCCTGGGTTGGATTGTCAACAGCTACACCTAAACGGACGTGTTCTTCCCATTCCGGCTTAATAAGATAAACGCCCTCTTTACTTTTTGGGATTTGCCTGAGAAAACGGGAATGACTAACAAACGTCAACGCACCATTTGAGATATTTTCAATAGAAGCAACAGCGGATACGATAGCCGTCAACTCGCCAATTGGTTTTCCTCGACAAATCTGGGCAACTTCTCCTAGGGTTAGCGGCAAACTACTCAACCAATTGCTCCGATAAATAACGCAACACATCAGCCGTTATATCAATACGGGAACTGACGTAAATCACACCGGTATTATTCAATACGATATCGAGTTTCTTTTCCTTCGATACTCTGGCAACCATCTGCACAATCAGCGTTTGTAGACCACCCAACGCTTCATTGCGGCGCAAATTGTATTCATCTTGTAGGGCTTGCTGAAGCCTGGCTAGTTCAGTCTGTTTTTGCGTAACCTTTTTTTGTAACGCCAACAACTGTGCTTTTTCGTTCGCTCCGTCATGAACCACATTCAAGGCGGATATTTCCTCACGCAATTTAATAATCGCCTTATTCTCAGGCTCAAATTCGGCCGCTAATTTTTTACGGATATCAGTAAGCTGTGGTGCTTGTGAAATCAGCTTGCGAATATTAACAAAGCCAACTTTCAAACTATCCGATGCTACATTTTCAGCATAAACAGCGGGTACAGCGGTAAGCAACAGAACCAAAGCAAATACGGTTCTTATCAAATGCACTAGAAAGGCACTCCAAGGGTAAACTGGAAGCGCTCAGTATCATCACCTTTCTTATCGTTCAGCGGTACACCATAACTCAAGTTTAGGGGACCGATGGGCGAACGCCACAAGAAATACAGTCCGGCAGAATAACGCAAGTCATTAGCGTCAAAACTACCAATATCCTCGTAAACATTACCGAAATCGACAAAAGTACCGACCCGAACCGTCTCTTCATCCTGGCCAAAATGCCAAGGGAAAATGAGCTCGGCACCACCCGCTACCCTAAAATCACCACCTCTGACGTCACCGTTACTCCAGCGCGGCCCCAAGCTACTATTTTTAAAACCTCTAACCGTGGTTAAACCACCGGCGTAATAATTCCTAAAGAAGGGCAGTCCATCCGTACTACCGTAGCCGTCACCATAACTGATATCACCACGTACAGACAACAGTAGGTTTTCATTAAGATTGAAATAACTGCGATTTCTAGCAGCTAACTTATAGTAAGTTTCAGTACTGCCAGGTGTTACAATCTCAGCGTTAAGACGAGTCAGATTGCCCTCGGTTGAAAATACAGTTCTATCACGCGTATCGTGAATCCAATTAAAGTCCAAGACAAATTCATTGTATTTTGTGCCATTTTGTCCCAAATAGTTAATAATCTCGGGGGCAACCGAATTGCCGGTAATAATTTTCGTACCACGATAACCACCACCAAGACTGAACGACTCATCCTCATTAATTGGGAAACCAAAACGCAGGAAGGCTCCGTAGTTATCAGATGACCAATCGCTAATATCAAGCTCTTCTACATCTTGCTCATTGTAATATAAATTAACCGTACGACTGACACCGTCGACGGTATAGTAAGGATCAGTAAAATCGATCTCAAAGCTTTTCTCTGAGCTGGTTGCAGAAAAATCGAATTTAAAGCGATTGCCCGAGCCGAGAAAATTAGCCGTTTCAAAGGCCGCATTGTACAGCACACCGGACGACGAACCATAGCCGATGCCGGCAGTAATTGAGCGACTCGGTGTTTCCTCAACATCATAGACGACATCAACCTGATCGGGATGTCCGGCTACCGGAACTTCGGTCCGTTTAACATTTTTAATATAGCGTAACCGCTGTAGGCGCTGGTGCGAGCGTTCCAATTTTGCCGTATTGTAAACCGCAGATTCCATCTGACGCATCTCGCGGCGCAAGACCTCATCGTGGGTCTTATAATTACCACGGAACTCAATACGGCGGACGTAAGTCTTTCTTCCCGGATCAATGAAGTAATTCAGTACCACCTGTTGTCGATTTTTATCAAGCTTAGGAATTAATTGAATATTGGCAAACGCATAGCCCATATCGCCTAAAGCATCTTTGATATTTTTTTGTGATTCACGAACTTTTTTCCGTGAGTAGTACTCACCGACACCATAATTCAACAATTTCTGCAACTGCGCATCAGTCAGCAATTCGTTGGGCGCAAATACAGACTGGTCAATGCGATACGGCAAGCCTTCGTTGATATTGATAGTAATATAGACATATTTTTTATCGTCGGTTAAACTCACTTGGGCTGAATTTACCTTAAAATCGAGGTATCCGCGGTTTAAGTAAAAAGCCTCTATCGCTTCAATATCGGCGTGTAGTTTCTGTCCCGAATACTGATCACCTTTGGTTAAAAACGAATGCCATTTCGATGTTGTCAGCTTAATCTTAGACAAGATATCGGCTTGTGAAAAAGCCTTATTGCCAACGATGTTGAGCTGCTTGATTCTGGCAGAGATACCTTCTTGAATATCAATATTGAGTGCAACGCGGTTATTGCCCAGCGGAACCGCCTGTGAATTGACAATGGCATCAAACTTTGAACGAGCATGATAGATGTTTAACAGTTCCTTTTCAACATTTCTTAATTTCGCTTTGTCAAAGGTATCACCGGGTGACAAACCGGCACTGCCAAGCCCCTCCAGCAATTGTTTCTTTTTCAGTTCCTTGTTACCATCAATGTTGACTTCACCGACAATAGGACGCTCATCAACATTGACGACCAAAGTATTTCTGTCACGAGACAGATCGACACTCTCGAAAAAACCCGTTTTGTAAAGCTGACGGATAATGGTAATAAAGTCTTTGTCATTGATCACCTGACCGCGCTTTACGGGCAAATAGCTAAAAAAACTACCCGCTGTAATACGCTGCAGTCCATTGACCCTGACGTCATCCACCTTAAAAGTTTCTGCGTGAGAGAAAAAAGCCATGGCAGCAGATAAAAGCAATATTTTTGATGTTCTCATTGTAATATTTTATTTTATTAAAAAACGTCCTCATTCTAGCAAAGGCAAACCACAAACTCTAGCGAAAAGATTAACAGTTCGAGAGCATCATCGCTACCTCTACACCATATTGCAAACAACCACAGTGTATTTTATTTATATTTTTCTATTATATAGTTTTATTTTTTAGTCGCAATCGACTCTTTTATTTTTATAGCAGACCTGCAAAATAACTTATTTTCTAAGGCGTTGATAAACTACTCACGCTGTCCAATTTTTTTGTTGCAGTGTTCAGACGCTTTGTCTACTGTTTACTATCTGGAAACTTATACCACTTATAAGCGGTATAAGCAAACTACGGTTTCTGTACTTTTTGTACCTCGAAATAGATCGGTTCGTCCGATAGTCTATCAGCGTCTTCTAATAACCTTTTCTGACAAGGTTTGTCGCAATCACAAGCTTTTTCAACACCAACGTTAGACAAGCCGCCACAACTGCCTGATATCGGTTTTCGCTTAAACATAACACCCAGTGCCATCAAGGTAATCATCAGCAAAAACATGGCAAAAATAACTAGAAATGTATTCATTGTTCATTCCTTGTCTAGACGGCTAAAGCCCGCATCGGCGGGCTTTAGCAAATAACGCGATGGACTTAATCTTAGCCACCGAAATCATCCAATAAGATGTTTTCGTCCTCGACACCGAGATCGTGTAACATATCAATAACCGATTTGTTCATAATCGGTGGCCCACACATATAAAACTCACAATCCTCCGGCGCGGGATGATTTTTCAAATGATTCTCGTACACGACGTTATGAATAAATCCGGTATAACCATCCCAATTATCCTCAGGCTGAGGATCCGACAAGGCACAATGCCAGGTAAAGTTAGGAAATTCTGCTGCCAGGTTATCAAAGTCTTCAACGTACATCATTTCTTTTTTCGAGCGGGCACCATACCAAAAGGTAATTTTGCGATCAGAATGCAGGCGTTTCAACTGGTCAAAAATATGCGAACGCATGGGTGCCATACCAGCGCCTCCACCGATAAAGACCATTTCGGCACCGGTGTCTTTGGCAAAAAATTCGCCGAACGGCCCTGAAATCGTTACTTTGTCACCCTTTTTCAAATTAAAAATATAACTTGACATAATACCGGCCGGTATACCTGTACTGCCCGGCGGGGGTGAGGCAATCCGCACATTGAGCATAATAATACCTTCTTCCAACGGGTAGTTGGCCATCGAGTAGGCACGCTCGACATAAGCGTCATTTTTTGCTCTAATATCAAATAATTTAAAATGTTCCCAGTCGCCGCGGTATTGCTCTTCAATATCAAATTCCGAGTATTTAATATCATAAGGTGGACATTCAATCTGGATATAACCACCGGCGCGGAAGGGAACCGACTCGCCGTCGGGAATTTTCAATTTCAGTTCTTTGATAAACGTCGCCACGTTATCATTGGAGATAACCTCACACTCCCATTTCTTCACCCCGAAAATCTCTTCGGGAATCTCGATTTTCATATCTTGCTTAACGGCAACCTGGCACGAAAGGCGTTCGCCCGCTCTGGCCTGACGCTTGGTAATATGGCTTTCCTCGGTAGGCAGAATATCTCCGCCGCCTTCAAACACCTTGACCTTACACTGACCACACGTACCGCCACCGCCACAAGCAGATGGAATAAACAAACCTTGTTCGGCTAATGCACCCAACAATTTACCACCGGCGGCTATGCTCAAATCTTTTTCATTGTTAACATTGATAGTAACGTTACCCGTGTTGACCAACTTTTTACGTGCTGCCAAAATAATGACAGTCAAGGCAATAACCACTAAAACAAATAAGCCGACCGCGTATATAATCGTTGACATAACTCAGCCCCCTATAATGAAATACCGGAAAATGACATAAAGCCCAACGCCATCAATCCAGCAATAATAAATGTGATACCCAACCCCTCGAGACCCTTAGGAACATCAGCGTATTTGAGTTTTTCACGCACCCCGGCAATAGCGACAATGGCCAATGCCCAACCAATACCCGAACCAAACCCAAAGACAACCGATTCTGCAAAGTTGTAGTCACGCTCCACCATAAATAAGGTACCGCCCAAAATCGCACAGTTGACCGTTATTAGCGGCAGGAAAATACCCAGAGCGTTATAGAGAGGCGGGAAGAATTTATCCAAAAACATTTCCAATATTTGAACAATTGCCGCGATGACACCGATATACACGACCAATCCGATAAAGGACAGGTTAACATCGATACCGAGCAACTCCCACAATGCCGCGCCATCTTTAATAAAGGCAGTATAGAGCAAATTATTCACCGGTACCGTAATAGCCTGAACAACGATAACAGCAACACCCAAGCCAAGGGCCGTTTCAATTTTCTTAGAAACCGCCAGAAAAGTACACATGCCCAAGAAAAAGGCAAGCGCCATGTTTTCAATGAAAACCGACTTAATAAATAAACTTAAATAGTATTCCATAGCACGCTCCCTTAGTGACCATGTGGACTATACAGTGGCTTCGCAGCATCAGCTTCTTCAAAGTCACGCTTCTCTACCTGATCCGGCTTATAAACGCGTATCGCCCAAATCAGAAAACCAATAACAAAGAATGCTGACGGCGGCAACAACATCAACCCATTGGGCAGGTACCACCCGCCATCTTGAGTCGATGGCAAAACAGTCATACCGAACCATGTTCCGGAACCAAAAATCTCACGAATGGTTGCAACAAATAACAGCATGGCGGAATAACCCAATCCGTTACCGATACCATCGACAAAAGATTCTTTTGCCGGCGTATTCATGGCAACCGCTTCTGCCCGCCCCATGACGATGCAGTTGGTAATAATCAACCCAACAAATACCGATAATTGTTTGGCAACGCCCGGGAAAAAGGCCCGCAAAACCTGGTCAACAACAATAACTAACGAAGCAATAATGACCATTTGTACAATGATGCGAATACTGTTTGGAATTGATTTTCTAATCATTGAGATAAATAGATTAGAAAAACCGGTCACAACGGTCAGGGCCACCGACATTAGCACCGCCGTTTCCATCTTGCTGGTAACGGCAAGGGCAGAACAGATACCCAGTACCTGCAGACCAATCGGGTTGTTAACCAGTATTGGATCCAGTAAAACTTTTTTTAATGATTTTTTATCTGACATTTTTTCCCCCTTACTGCGCTAGTCGTTTCAAGTAAGGACCATAGCCTTTATCGCCCAACCAGAAGTTAATGGTCTTTTCCACCCCCCGGCTGGTCAGCGTCGCACCCGCCAACGAGTCAATTTGACGCTGAGCGACATCGGGATTTGCACTGATACTTTTTACCAGACGGACAGCGGGCTGGTCACCGGCAGAATAAGGCTTCTTGCCGACCCATTTAGCTTGCCAGGCGGGATTCAAAATCTCGGCCCCTAGTCCCGGAGTTTCTTTTTGATCATAAAAGGTAAGTCCTTCGATTGTCTTGCCATCCGTGTTCACGGCGAGAAAGCCGTACATCGTTCCCCACAAACCGTAACCTCGAATCGGCAAAATCACGCGCTCCACTTTGTCACCTTTTTTTAATTGATAGACGGTTGCATATTTGGCAACTGAACCGATTTTAGCCGGATCATCTTTTAATACGGAACCCGTCTTTGGATCTTTCGCCGCTTTGACCTCATTGAAAGTCTTGGCATCAATGGCATCAGTCACTTCACCGGTCGATAGTTCGATTGCCGAAGCAACGATATTTTTATCGAATAGTTCGTCGATGCTCTTTCCTTCTTCATAAACACCGGCAGCTACCAAGATATTGAGTTTTTTCTCTTTCGCCGCATTGGCGTCTTGAATTGGTTTTAAACCGACAGCCGCCAACGAAACCAAGGTGGCGCAAACCAAGCTGAGAATAATGGAAATTTTTAAAATGTGTGCAGTTGAATCTTTATTCGCCTTCATAGCGAACCTCCCTGCGTTTGATGTTAGCTTTTACAACAAAATAGTCAATTAACGGAGCAAACATATTGGCAAACAAAATGGCCAGCATAATGCCCTCCGGAAAGGCAGGGTTAACGACGCGAATCAGCACGGTCATTACACCGATCAAGATACCGAAAATCAGGCGACCCTTGTCGGTAACAGCCGCCGTCACCGGATCTGTTGCCATAAACATCATACCAAAGGCAAAACCACCCAAAACGAGATGCCAGTGTGGCCCCATATTCATCATCGGATTCGTATCCGAACCGATCAAATTAAACAGCAGTGAGGTACAAACCATACCAACCATAATGCCGAGAACAATGCGCCAAGAGGCAATACCGGTATACATTAAGAAGATACCACCCAACACGATGGCCAGTGTTGATACTTCACCGACCGAGCCGGGAATAAAGCCCATAAAGGCCTCGAACCAAGAAAACTGATCGGTCATTGCCGCCATACCTTCGTTGGGTACGATACCCAACGGTGTTGCTCGCGTCACGCCGTCGAGCACCCAAATGGTATCGCCCGACATCTGGGCCGGATAGGCAAAGTACAGGAAAGCACGACCTGCTAGGGCCGGATTGACGAAATTTCTCCCCGTACCGCCAAACACCTCTTTGGCAACCACCACGCCAAAGCTAATTCCCAGAGCAGCCTGCCATAGGGGAACGTCCGGCGGCACAATCAGGGCAAACAGTATTGAGGTGACAAAGAAACCTTCGTTAATCTCGTGCCCGCGCACCATAGCGAATAAAACTTCCCAGAACCCACCGACGACAAAGACGGTCAAATAAACCGGCAAGAACGAATGCAAAAAACCGGTTAGGAAATTTGCCATCAATCCGGCCTCTGCACCGTTTGCTTGCAGACCAACGTTATACGAGCCAAAGAAAATGGCCGGAAACGTGGCAAAATAGACAAAGATCATGATGCGTTTTAGATCAATCGCATCTCGAACGTGAGAGGCACGCTTTGAAACGTAGCCGGGCGTATAAAAGACCGTTGCCGCTGCCTCATACAAGGCATAGAATCTTTTCAATTTGCCGTCACCGGTAAAATGGTGTTCGTACTTATCAAAAATATTGGGTTTGTGTTGTTTACTCATGCTTAGCCCTCCTTCTCAATTTTTTCGAGATTTTCGCGCAAAATCGCACCATATTCGTATTTTGACGGACAGACAAAAGTACACAAGGCCAGATCTTCTTCATCCAGCTCCAAAACACCCAGTCTTTGCGCCTCATCGGTATCTCTTATAATAATGGCCTTAAGCAGTAGTGTCGGCAAAATATCCAAAGGCATTACTTTTTCATAAACGCCAATCGGCACCATGGAACGAGGCGATCCTCCCGAAGAAGTTGTCAACGCTTGAATTTTCTTAGTGATACCACCCAAGTAAGCCTTCGTGGCGGTAAATTTATCGCTACCCGGCAACAACCAACCGATAAATTCCTTTTTATCGCCCTCTTCCAACAGTGAAATTTGCAGGACATATTTACCGAGAAATGCCGTTTCAGCCTGAACGAACGCACCGTTTAAAACGCTGCCGTTAATGACGCGGACGCTGTCATCGACACCTTGATCAGTCAACAATTCGGTCAAACTTGCACCCAAAATGGTCTTAGCAAACTTAGGAAATTTCGCTGCAGGACCGGCAATACTAATAACGCGCGTCGTATCCAACTTGCCGCCACGAAACAATCTTCCAATAGCAATAACATCTTGATAATTAAGGTGCCAAACGCTTTTATTAACGTTTACCGGATCCAGCGTATGGATATGTGTGCCGACCAAACCCGATGGGTGAGGCCCGTCAAATTCAGCAACCTCGACAGCGGCATCACCAACGGAAATATCACTACCGACACGCTGACAAACGTAAGTTTTCCCCTCAGTGAGCAAGGAAACCGCCTTTAGACCCAATTCAAAATCTGCCGGCGCATCGGTAATCACTTTGTCCGGATCAACGGCCAACGGGTTACTGTCTATCGCCGTCACAAAGATACTGTGTGGCACGGCACCAACTGCCGGTATTTTACTGTAAGGGCGCGTTCGAAACGATGTCCACAACCCCGAATCGACCAAATTGCTGACAACGGCTTCACGCGTCAGCTCACTGTCTTTAAGTTGCTGGAACATTTCAGCGTCATCGCCCGCTTTATCAATGACAACCGATAGCAGTGCCCGCTTTGCACCACGATGGATAGCGGAAACTTTACCGGCCATTGGCGAGGTAAAAAACACGCCCGGATTTTTCTTATCCTCAAATAATTTCTGGCCACACTTGACGGTATCACCGACTTGTACCAGCATGGTTGGCTTCATCCCCACATAGTCCGGACCAAGCACAGCAGCCTGCTGAGTTTCGATGATTTCAAACTCGCCGCTGGCATGACCGGATATTGGGATATCCAAGCCTTTCTTGATTATATACATATGTTGCCCTTATGAACTTAATGTCATTACATCAACAAAATGTGTTGTTTCAATCATCTGAAACAGCACAACCCGCTCTGTCTATGCCTGTTTATACATAAACCCGATTTGCGTTTAACTCGCTCCAAGCTAAACTGGCTGGTCATTCTATCATTTTTACTGCGGAAAAATAAGCAGCTTAGCTTATTTTTCCGCTTTCTTACTTAGCCTATTAAAGACATTCATTATATACTATCGCCTCTTGGCGCAATGTAAGCCACTCGAAACATCAAAAAAACAATATATTTTATGGCGTTAATAGACCTATTCAACATTAGCAAAAGTTACGACAGTAAAAACCTACTAAAAAACTTGGATTTTCATCTCCACGAAGGTGAGAGAACAGCCATTATCGGCAAAAACGGTTGTGGCAAATCAACGCTGATGAATATTGTCAACGGCTCGCTGGAAGCCGATGACGGACGGCGCATCGTTTCTGCCAATACGCACATTGAAATGTTGGCTCAAATCCCAAGGTTTGCCCAAGGATTCAGTGTCCGCGATGCCATTGAAAATGAGCTCGTCGAGCTACAGGCGGCTCAACGCCGTTACCGACAACTGACCGATGCGCTCGCCGAAAATTTTGATGATGCTCAACGATTAGCCGAGCATGATGAAGTTTCAAAATATCTGGATCACCACAACGCCTGGTCACTGGATAATAAGATTGAGCAGGTTCTGGTCAACTTCCGTCTCAAGCCATACGAAGACAAACCCGTCAATCAACTATCCGGGGGCGAACAACGCCGCGTTGCTCTGGCCGGCTTGATTCTAAAAAAGCCCGACGTGTTAATTCTGGACGAACCCACCAACCATCTCGATGTACAGATGGTTGAATTTCTGGAAAATATGTTGTTATCGGCAAACTTTACCATTTTATTTGTCAGTCACGACCGTTATTTTATCGACAATATCGCCACCAATTTGGTCGAAATCGAAAACCTGAAACTCCATCCCTACAAGGGCGGTTACAGCGATTTTCTCGCCGCCAAGGAAAGATACCTGCAAACACTGGAAAAACAGCAACACAATTTAGAGCGCGAACTGCACAGTGAATTGCAGTGGCTCAACCGCGGCGTTAAAGCGCGCGTCAAACGCAATATCGGACGCGTCAAGCGCGTCCATGAGCTCAAAGAAAAGGTCAAAGACGCACCATCGGCACTGCGCCGAATGCGCACCGAACTGATGCGAGAAAAAACTCACCTCGAAACGACGGGAAAAAGCAATTCACGCAAGATTTATTTTGACATTTACAACGTTCACTACAGCATTGACGGGCGCAAACTAATCAACAAATTCCGCACCAAAATACTGGCTAAACAACGTATCGCCGTTGTCGGACACAACGGCAGCGGCAAATCAACCTTGCTCAATTTGCTAACCGGTGAATTACAACCCGATAGCGGCACAATTAAGCGGGCAGAATTTGATATCGGCTATTTTGATCAACAACGCAAGGAGTTGGACGACAACAAAGATCTAATCAGTACCTTTTGTCCCAACGGCGGCGATCGCGTTGAAGTGCAAGGCAAAAATATGCACGTCTACGGTTATTTAAAAACCTTTAACTTCCCCGAAGACGATTTGAGCAAAAAAATTGGCATGCTGTCGGGTGGTGAACGCAGTCGGGTTGCTCTCGCCCTGCTATTTACCAAAAAAGTCGATTGTTTGATTATGGACGAACCGACTAATGACCTCGATATTCAGACGATTAATATCCTGGAGGAAAAATTAAACGCCTTTGAAGGCGTTGTTATTATAGTCAGCCACGACCGCTATTTTGTCGATAAAGTTGCGCAAAAACTATTGATCTTCAACCCTGACGGCAGCGGCAACATCGAAGAAAGTTACCAAAAATACAGCGATTACCTCGATATCCAACACGCACTGCGCGAAATTGATGTGACTGAAAAAATCATCGCAAAAGAAGGAAAAACGACACGGCAGAACACTCTTGCAAAGCCGCGCAAAAAACTCAGCTACAACGACCAACGCACGCTGGAACTGCTGCCCCACGACTTGGAAAAATTGGAAAGCCGTATCCATACGTTAAACCAACAAATCGGCAACCATGCCAGCGATGCCGACAAAATCAATGAACTGATTGCCGAACTCACTCCGCTGCAGGCGGAACTGGAAGCAAAGGAGACGCAGTATCTGGAATTACTGGAAATGGTTGAAGGGTTTGCTCAGCAAATATAATTACAAAGCCCTGCAAGACCACCTGCGCAGTTGCCAAAAATATTTTTCCTAACTTTGTTACGCGGTGCTCAACCTTCTCATCCCAGCAACGTTAGGAATAAGGGCTTCGATAAACTCGACATAGAATCGCTCGGTCAGTTTATCAAAGCTTTCATTTCATCAGCTTCGGCGGCAAAATGGCTTTGTAATACCAACTGTCGCCCCGCGATTGTAGCCAATAGACACCGGATTTTTTCACTGGCTGATTCATACTGTCGCCACGCACGAACAACGAAGCCACCTGACCCAAAAACGGCTGGTGTGCTACCAATACAATGGGGCGGACGTGGGTGTTTAACAGCGATTTTAAAGCCTGCTCGACATGTTTGGCGCGGCTACCGGGGTTAAAACGCCTGTCAATCAGCGGCTTGGATAAATGCTGTGCCGTTTGTTTGGCACGGCTGGCTTCGGAACTTACCAACAAATAATCATCCGGCAAATAGTTGCGCAACCACCGGGCGGTGGTTTGAGCTTGTCTATGCCCTTTTGGAGTCAATTTTCGGCTAAGGTCTCGACGGTAATTGTCATCGGCTTCGGCGTGTCGCCATAAAATAATTTGCATCAATAATACCTCCTCTATATAAAAATCCTAGATAAGCTTTGCAAAACCACCCGCGCAACACAATCTCTTTATTTTATGCCATGCGCCCCAGCAACTTTAAGAATAAGTGCCGGATAAACTCGAAATTCAATGACCCGCCAAGTTTGTCAAAGCTCCCTCCCATTCTAAATTAATTGGTAACGCATGCAAGCGGTTTTGTAATCTGGACGGCTGTCAGCATTACGGAACAACTCGCTGAACCAACAGCTTTCATGCCAACCGTAGAAAATTATAGGTTATTTCGCAGGTTTGGTATTACACGTCAATCGCTGTGCGTTCATCAGGTCTTCTGCCCGACCAGTCACAGGCAAATTGCCAGGCAACGCGCCCGGAACGACTACCGCGAGCACCCGCCCACTGGAGAGCAGCTTTTTGAGCAACGCTATCAAAAGGCAATCCAGCATCGGCCAGCCAGCTTTCGACAGCGGCCAAATACATGTCCTGAGTAAAAGGGTAGAAATGCAGCCAGAGACCAAAGCGATCCGACAAAGAGACTTTTTCCTCTGTTGTCTCTTGAGGGTGGATTTCGCCGTTCTCATCTAGGTGGATATCGTTATCCCTTAATGACTCGGGCATCAAATGACGACGATTGGAGGTTGCATAAACCAAGACATTATCGCGACGTACCGACAAGCCGCCATCCAGTACTGTCTTCAACGCTTTAAAACGGTCATCACCCGACTCAAACGACAGATCGTCACAAAAGAGAATGAATTTTTCCGGGCGCTTTCCCAGCAAAGTCAGTAAATACGGCAAGGTCAACAAATCGGATTTATCGACCTCAATCAGGCGCAACCCCCTTGTTTGGTATTCGTGCAGCAGTGCTTTAATCAACGAGGATTTACCCGTACCTCTTGAGCCGCTAAGCAATACGTTATTGGCCGCTCTTCCCGCCAAAAACTGCTCGGTATTACGGATAAGCTGTATTTTTTGCCTATCAATACCTTTTAAGCGTGACAGGGGAAAGGTGTGTGGCTCGGGCAGCGCCTGTAAAACGCCCTTATCCCCTATTCTGTTCCAGCGATACGCCAACACAGTCCAGTCGGGCTCGCTCAGCGGCGGCGGTAACCAAGCATCCAAACGCCGCATGACGGAAATACTCAATGCTAAAAAGGTTTTAAGTTGTTTGATTTTTTTCATCGGCTAATAACGATCGACAATGTAGTTTTCGACGATTTGCATAAACTCGCGAGCGATATTATCACCCTTTAAAGTAATGTTCTTTTCACCATCGATATAGACGGGGGCAATCGGACTTTCGCCGTCACCCGGCAAGCTGATACCGATATCAGCCGCTTTCGATTCACCCGGCCCATTGACGACACAGCCCATAACGGCAACTTTCATATTGGCTGCTTGTGGATATAGTTTTTTCCACTCCGGCATTTTATCGCGCAGAAACGTTTGGATATCCTTGGCCAAATGCTGAAAGTAGTCGCTGGAGGTGCGGCCGCAACCCGGACAAGATGTTACCTGCGGGACAAAGGCGCGCAATCCCATCGTTTGTAAAATTTCCTGTGCCACGATCACTTCTTTGGTTCTCGCTTCGCCCGGCTCAGGAGTCAACGAGATACGAATTGTGTTGCCGATTTTTTCTTGCAACAGAATGGCCAAGGCCGCCGTTGACGCGACAATGCCTTTACTGCCCAATCCGGCCTCCGTCAGCCCCAAATGCAGCGGATAACGACACAGTCGATTGAGCTTGCGATAGACATGAATCAGGTCTTGCACCTGTGACATTTTGACGGACAAAATGATTTGGTCGCCGGGCAGACCGATGGATTCAGCTAACGCGGCACTTTCCAGAACCGAGGTAATGAGTACGTCATACATCAACTCATTGGTGGGCAGCGGTTGGACACGTTGATTATTTTCGTCAATCAAACGCGTTAAGACACTTTGATCCGCACTTCCCCAGTTAGCACCGATACGCACCGGCTTATTGTGTTTTATTGCTTGTTCGATAATGGCAGAAAACTGACTGTCACGCTTTCTGCCGCGGCCGACATTACCGGGATTAATGCGATATTTTGCCAGTGCCGCCGCGCAATCAGGAACGTCGTTCAACAGTTTGTGACCGTTGTAGTGGAAATCACCGATAATCGGAACATTTAAACCCATCTTGTCGAGGCGGGTAACAATCTTTGGTACAGCGCTGGCGGCTGATTGATTATTCACCGTGATGCGCACCATCTCGGAACCGGCCTTGTGAAGTTCGGCAATTTGAATGGCTGTTTTTAACTCGTCAACGGTATCCGTATTGGTCATTGATTGAACAATGACCGGTGCACCACCACCGACGATAACACCACCGACATCAACGGAAAACTTATCGGCATAATGTGCTACTTCTTTATAGTCCATCAGTCTATCTAAAAGCGTTTTCCAATTTCATTGTAGTATTTTTTTGCCCCGCTGTGTAGCGGAATGCCGATACCCTTTAGCGAATTTTCAACGTCAATTTGTGAACCGATGTAACTGCTGTTAAACAGTTGTTTGGCACGATCACCCCAAAGCGCCTTTGTCAGTGCGTAAATCAAAGCCTCATCGGCGGATTCTCTAGTCAGCCATAGTGCATACACCGAAATCGTCTTAACCGGGGTTTTGAGCCTCGTATAGGTATCTTTTTCAATCGTATAGGGTAAGAAATAGTGCCCACTTTTAAAAATGCTGTCTCGCGCCGCCTGATTAATGGATAACAACTCAAAATCGTCGGAAATCGAGAAAATATGTTCAATGCTGGGAGCCGGTGCCCCGACGGTAAAAAAGACAGCATCCAATTCGGCATTGATCAATTTTTGGATACTTTGCTGGCTGTTTAAATACCTGACTTTTAAACTACCCTCGCTAAGCTTGTAGGCCTTGAGTATCAAACGAGCGCCTTGCAACGTTCCCGACCGCTTGGCACCCAATGAAACGCGTTTTCCCGCCAACTGCCCTATGTCGGTAATTTTAGCATCTTTACGAACGATAATGTGCAGGGCTTCGGGATACAAACTGGCGATAGCGCGGATATCGTTTAACTTGCCCTTTTTCTCATACATTCCTGTTCCCGTATAAGCCCGGTAGGCAATATCAGACTGGACAAACGCCGTTTGTACGTTATCCGCCAGCAAATTTTCCAAATTTGCCACGGAACCTGCCGAAGTAATATTTTGTGTTTGTAAATTCTCGATCCCACAAGTTCCGCCTTTTTCACAGGTGAGCGAGCCCAAAGGATGGGAAACCACACCACCAACCAACTCACCCAAAACAAAATAATTCCCCCCCACGGCACCACTGCCGATGCGCAGCAGGTTGACATCGGATTGTGTCGGATTCAGGGATGTTATCGCCCGTTTGACCTGTTGATTGTTCGATGACTTTGACGGTTGCGAACCCTTTGCTATTTTATTGTCACCGGCGGCCTGTTGTCCTCTGTCCATTTTTGCACTTAATTCAGCAAACTTTTTAGCCAATCTCAACTCTATTTTATCGGCAACTTTTGTAGCAATTTGATCGATAATGGCATCTTCGCTACTCGTTGAATGCCCCTCCGTTAAAGGTTGAGCATTGGCAAGCAGTGAAAGCGCCATAAAAGATGAAATAAGGATTAATTTGTTTAACATCGTATAAAATATCCTGCCGAGCAGGCTAAGGAAAAATAATAATGTCCGCTATTATATCGGAAAATCATCAAAGAGATATGTCTTGTCGCAAATATATTAACAGAGACCCTTGATACACTACGGTATCGTAATAACATAGCGTCCATCGAGTGCTTCCACATCAGGAATTTGCTTCGATTGGTTAAAGGCATCATAACCCATCTTTAACTGCCACCAAAAACCGTACCATTTATTGTTTTTTTGCTGTTCTATCGCAACATCCGACAAATGAAAAGGAAAGGCGTGAACCGGCACCGACAACTGTCCATTCTGAAGCGCTTGTTCAACCAAATAATAAATTTCTTCCATTTGTTGATTGCTCATGGCAAAGCACCCGATCGAGTCGCAGGCACCGTGAATCATCAATAAAGAACCCGTACGGCGCAAATAGCGATCATAGCGATTCGGATAGCCAATATCCATCGACAGGTGAAAGCGGCTATGCGGATTGAGCCCGTTTTTTTTAATGGCGTAGAATCCTTCCGGTGTCATTCTGTCACCCCGGCGGATTTTGGGGCCCAAACCGCCTGAATAGGCGCAGATGGGATACGTTCTGAATAACACATAACGCTGGCTATTTTTGGGCTTCATCCACAGTTCCAGACGCGACTCTTTTTTAAAGGTGCGAATCAATACCGCATCACCGGCAGCCATACCCAAAATGGGCAATTCTTTTTGTAATTTATTAACCGTCATCGAACTGATACGATCGGCAACACCAGCCACCCCCGTCTGCGACATCATCGCCGACGCTATTAGCAACACGACAATAAGAAACGGTCTAACCCATACTTTCATTTTTTAATCATCAACTATAAGGATTTTATTTAAGAAAATAATACATTAAAAACCTTTGCACAAGCTGCCGAGCGCGACAAATCCGAGGCGCACGGCGTGCAGAAACCGGAATTTACATGGTGTAAATGAGGATTTCGAGCACCGCGCAACGAAGAAATTGTCACGTGCAGGCGCTTGTGCAACGGTTTCCATCATCTAGAAATTATTATAAATCCACTGCAAGATATTATCCATTAACGGGCCACCGCTTCTGGCATTCGGACCATTAAAAAGCATCACATAGACGTATTCTTTACCCTGGGCCGAAGTGAGATAACCGGCAACTGATTTAACTTGTCGAAGGGTACCGGTTTTGCCGATAACGCTGCCACTCAATGGCGTATTTTTCATGCGTCGTCGCAGCGTGCCGTCAACGCCGGCTATCGACAGTGAGCGTTTAAAGTCGGATGCCAAATCACTGTGATGCATGGCCTGGAGAAATTTCCCCAGCTGTTGAGCACTAAATCGGGTTCGGCGCGATAAACCGGAACCATTGTCAATATAAGCACCGGTGGCATCAATGCCCAGTTGTTTGAGTTTTTCCATAACCACGGCCCGAGATTTTTCAAGCGTTGACGGTGGTTGCGTAATTTCTGCTCCTATGGTCAAAAACAGCTGGCGCGTCATCAGGTTATTACTCCACTTATTCATTGCTCTAATTTGCTCGGACAGAGGCTTTGAGAAGGCGCGATAAAACAGCTGGTATTGGCTTTGTTTGTGGCCGTATTGCCAACGATTTGGCAATGGTTCCCCCCCCTGTAATTGCCAGGCACGTTTAAAGTGACTGTAAAACAAATCACCGGCATCGACGAGGACTTTGGTCATTTTCACTTTCCGGCAAGCACTCGACACTTTACCTGAAACCACTATTGTTCGCGCTATTTTGTCGACTTCGAGATGCGGGCTGAATCCCTGACCTCGGCATTTTTTGGCAACACTGCGTTTTAGTCGGTTGACAATTGTCGTCTTCGACAACTTGGGCTCCGTTGTCACTGTCGGCTGACGGTTTACTCCGTCAATAATCAAGTCGATAGTTTTAAAATTGATCGTCAGTGCGTCGGGAATCGCGTTATAAGGCTCCAGTCCTTTACCGTCAAAGGTGAAGGCAGAACGGTGAGTATCGATAAAATACGAGTTATCCAAAATAACTTGGCCATCGATGGCAGTCAGTCCACGGCGCTGTATCTCACTGACCATCGTTTTTAACGCTTCTTCTACCTGATACGGATTGCCGTAACCTCGTATCAACAAATCGCCGTGTAATGCACCGTCTTTGACCGGGCCATTGGTATAAAATTCCGTTTTCCAGCGATAATCTTTTCCCAACAAAAGCAGCCCAGTACCTGTTGTCACAACTTTTGTTACCGATGCCGGTTGACGAAGCCGATCGCTGTTAAAATCGAGTAAAGTATCCCCGCCGTCGACCGGCGCAACCCACAGACTCATTTGCTCGGCCGTCACCGGGGACTGAGACAGCGCCGACAAAACCGGTGGCGGTAATTCTGCTTTTAATACAATCGGCAGGGCGATACAAAAGCCCCCCAACAAGCAGCGAAAAAATTGAAATGCGGCATTCATAAAGGATTATTTGATTAGTTGATGGCTATCAGATTACAGTGCCACTCATTATAAAGCAAAAAACCCGTAAATACCGATTTTGTTATAAAGTATGAACAAATGACTTATAGAGGGCTTCAATAAACCTACTGAGCAGTTTTATCGAGTCCTTGTGACTTTCATAAAGGACTAACCTTAAAATAAGTTGGAATCTGTCTCAACAATTCATCTATAGCGCCATGAATTAACTTTTGATACAAGGCGCGCCGGTGAAGGCATTATTGCAATAAGACGAGACGATGCAACGCTGTAGCAAATGTTAATTCATGTCACTATATTGACTTGCTCCGTAAAACGCGTTGGATATCGGCCTTGGCTTCGGCCAGCACGGTATCTTTGTCGATATCATCGAGCATATCTTGCAGAACTTTCCCAGCGCCGTCTGCGCCCCACCCTGCCCCTTTTTTAAAGTATTCCTCACAAGCCCTGCCGACCAAATAAGTGGCATAATATGCCGCCACACCCTGTACACTGGCGGTAAGTACTGTCGATAAACCCGCAGAAATCCCTTTTAAAACCGATGACAGCGCCTGCATACCAAAGCTGGTACCTAACACCAACCCCAGTTCCGTGATAACGGATTTTAGCAGCACCGTTGCTTCACGTCGGTTGATATCGAAGCCGTAAACGCTGCCAAGGTGTTTAATCATGGCAATATCGCCGACAATAACTGACACATCGAGTAACGGCACAGGATTTAATCCCACCGCCAACGCCTTGCCAATACAGTATTTTTGAATAATATTGGCGGCAATATCAGCGCGGGCACGGACAATTTCTTCACCGATTTTATCACTGATTTGAGTAGCAAAGACAGCGGCTGACAGGGCTTGTAATTGATGCCCCGACTGCTTTAATTGTTGCCAAATTTGTGCTTTTAACTCATCGACATGCGATGCCGGAACGATTTTTTCCAGCGTTTCGCGGCCACTGGCATCAACGCGAATAATCTCCTTTGCTCTGGGATCGGCAGCGACAAAAACCAGTGGGATATAGGCCGATGATATGGTCGCCAGTTTGTCACTGATGCTGTTGCGAATATCGTCTATATCCCGTTGGCTTAACCGGTCGGCCTTATTGACTGCGACAATCAATGACTTGACCTGTGATTTGGCTTGACGCAGGGCATCGTATTCAATTTGAGTTAAATCGCCATCGACGACGAAGAGTACCATATCGGCAGTCGATACAGCCTGTTTGGCAATGTCTTCGCGGACTTTTCCGTCAAATTCGTCGATCCCCGGTGTATCGACAAACTGTAAGGCGCGATCTTGGTAGCTTGTCCAGTGAATATCGGCTGTTTCCTTAGTCTCGCCGTGCAGCACACTGGTAGAAAAATGCGCCCGTCCCAACAACGTGTTTAACAGTGATGATTTGCCGACACTGACGCGGCCGAAAACGGCAATATGATACTGTTTGTTTTCCAGTTTATCGATAATACGATTGAGTTGACGACTGTCTTCGGCAAGAATTTCCCGGCTTTGTCGACTTAATTGTCTATCGTTTAACAACCTATCCAGATCGCTTTGTGTTTTTGATAAACTCTTGCTTAGATCGTCTCCGCTGTCAGGTGATAAATCGAGTTGCTTTTCGGAATGATCCTGCCAAAAGGAAATTTTGTCCCACGCCTCGTTAACCGTTGATTGTACGCTTTTCCAGAATTGCTCCATATTTATTTCCTAGCGTTTAAAAATCACTGCTTTGGCCATATTGAATGCCCGTTTCTCCAAATTATCGTGCAGTTGTTCTTCGAGGGCGCTGACTAAGCGGTGCTGTTCCAGCCCTTGATGGCTGTCCAGACAGGCTGACATGGCTTTGCCCAGGGATTCAAAAATCAGTCCGTAAGCAACGGCATGGGCGATGCCACCAGTAACGGTGCCAATACCGGGAAAGGCCTTTAATACGTTGCCGACCAGGGCCAAAATCAGTGCCAATTCTTTTTTCATTTTGTCGTTCAGCATCGCCAGTGTCGCTTCCAAATCGACGGACTTAACCTCAACATCATAAATGTCGCACAGCGCTTTGGTCATGCCCATCCCCAGATAGCCCTGCAACAAAACATCCGTGCCCGGGCCAACAGCGGCCATGCCGGCAAAAACGGCTTTTTTGGTATACGATTTCACCACATTTTCCGCTTTTAGTCTGCGCACGTCGGATAAACTTTTATTCATTTGTATTTCCAACGACTGAAAATAACTGTCATTTAAGCGATAATCGAGCGTTAGACGGTCGAATGTCAAACTTTCAATCACCGCTATTAAATCGCCAACTTGTCCAGTGACGGCTATTTCTTGGCTTTCGATGCGACCATCGTCGTAGTGTTTTTCAACCGTTTTTGTCGTGGCGGCAGAAACCCAGACAATCGGTAAATTGTCCGCCAATTGCTCACGGATACGCTCGGCAATTTGTTGGCGTTCCGTATCGCTGTAATAGTCAGCTTTGTTAATGGCAATAATTACCGGTTTGCCAAAGCGTTTAAGGGTTTGATAATGGGCGTGGGACGATCGGGTAATCTCTTCGTCCACCACCCAGATAACCAGGTGTGATTTAATCGCCTTTTCCCGAACCAGTTCATCGGTGATACCGGCATCGACTTCGCTCAGTCCCGGCATGTCAATTAACTCGTAACGCCGTTGTCCGATAGTAAACGGATAATTGGTAATGACTCGGGTTTTGCCGGCGCGAGCACTCACGCCGGTCTTCATGCCAGTTAGCGTCTGGATTAAGGCGCTCTTTCCAGCATTGATTTCACCGAACAAGGCAATAGTTACCGCCTCTTTTTCGCGGATAGACAATAGATTCTGCCAGTCCGATTCGATTGCATCGGTGTTGGCACCTTTGTCCCTTAGTTCACTAATTTTTTGCGTAAAGGTTTCGTCGTCAACCACTTCTCTCGGCTGACTGTCGACGACTTTTTTAGGCGACGTCCCCAGTCGCGATACTTTATAAATCAATACCAGCCCGACCAAAGCAATCAGGGCAACGCCAACTAGGTAAAAAGCAATCAGCCACTGTGGTGAGTCGGCATATTGTTGCTGAATATCGAATAAAAAGCCGGTGAACTCGACAAAAAAGAATAACGCCAAAAATAGCGCAATTACAGTACCAACAATAATCAATCCGCGGATTTTATTCATCGCCTACACGCTAGCCGGATGTCAGTGCTTTGCGGCATAAATCGGGTAATTTTGCCACGCGGCGTTTGCCGTAATCAAACCCAACCAGGACGACATTGGCATCGGCGATAATATCACCGTTATCGCGAACCACCTCGTAGTGCAGACAAAAAGCCGATGTTCTAATATCTTCAAAACGCATAGCGAAGCTCAATTTATCACCTCTAAAACTTTCCTGGCGATAATTTACCGTCAACGATTTCATAATCAGACCGATGCCGTAAAAATCAAATTCGCTCTGCCCCAAATAATCAAAAAATCGTAGGCGGGCTTCGTGCAACATCGTCACTAACTTGTCGTGCCCCAGATGGTTGCCGTAGTTGATGTGATCAATATTGACGGTCAATTCGGTATTAAACATGCTTTACCTCGGAAAATTTGCTTAGATAGTCCCACTATTATGGAGGCATTTAACAATTTTTTCAAAAATCAAGTATCATAATAACAATTATTTTGACTGATACAGACGCAGTTGTACATCAATCGTCGTTGTCAGCATCGTTTGTGACTGGATGGCAGATTTTCCTTCGTAACTGGCGCGGTACAAATGCGGTGTCATGGTCATTAACTGACCCAATTGAACGGCGTTAAACTCGACTTGATAACTGAGCATTTCCTGCCGCTGGCAGTGAAAGTATCGCTTATCCAGCAACGGTTTTTCTCGAAAGGGTTTAAGGTCAGGATAGATAATCTGGCGCAGCTCCAACAGATGGTGCCCACCGACATCCAACGTCATCAAATATCCCCGTGGTTTAATGATGCGAAAAAATTCAGCAGCAACGGCAAAGCCAAACGCAGATATCAATACATCGACACTGTTATCTGACAGCGGAATGGCAACATTGCTTGCCGTTAGCCAATGCGAGGGAAAGGTTGCCAGTTTCGCAGCCCGCTGTACGGCAAATTTGGAAATATCCCAGCCACAGAAAGTGATGTCTCTGCCCGGCGTCATAGAGTCAGAAAAAATGTGATCGTAAATGCTGCGCAGATAATAGCCTTCGCCACAACCGGCATCAGCAATGACACTTGCCTTGCCTTGTGACAAAGTCATCACATTATTTGCCAACCACTCGGCAATGGGCTGATAAGCGCCTGACCGCAAAAAATCATGCCGCGCGGCAACCATGGCCTTGCTATCGCCCGGCGACTTGCTGCGCTTCTGATGAGGTAATAACAAATTGACATCACCGGCTTTGCCTATATCAAAGCAGTGATTGTTGCGACAGCGATAACGGCTGATTTCATCAACCAGCGGCTGCTGACAGTGCGGACAAATAAGCATCACTGACTGATTGCAGTATTAGCGCAAAAAGCGAATAATTTCTTCGGCAAATGCTTTTGCCCGCCAGGTATTACTGGCGGTAATATGGGTGGCTTTGGGCATAATCCACAGCGCGCAGTGCGGAATCACTTCGCGCATGTTAAGCAAGGTTTGCACAGAGATCAGCGGATCACTATCACCGGCAATCAGCAGGGTTTCTGCCCCAATAGTCGATAAATCCGCCAAACTGTGGTTGTGATCGCTGGTTTTGGGATCCAGTACGCTGGAAACACCGGCGATAACATTTTCCCACGAATTAGCATCACCCTGAGGTATATGGAGTTTACTCAACCAGTCGTGCATGCCATATTGACGCCAATAATCAGGATCGGCCATACTGCGCGTCTGAGCGTGAGTTTCTTCGTTTTTGTCGTAGCCGATGCGGTAGATAATCAGTTTATCGACAACGTCCGGAAATTTTAACGCCATCCACAACGCTACGGCGCCGCCCATGGATGAACCCAGCAAATGAGCCTTATCAACCCGTTCGTGTTTTAACAACTCAACCACAGATTCCGCCATCATGGAAATAGACAGCGTTTTGCCTTCGGGGACTATCGATTTCCCGTGTCCCGGCAGGTCGGGGACAAGCAAACGAAAGTGCTTGGCCAACATTTCAATTTGCGGCTGCCACTCGATACCTGCCATACCGCCGCTGTGCAACAGGACTAATGTTTTGTTGTTATTATCGCCATAGCTTTGATAGTAAATCATTTTGCACTCCAATAATAACGGCTAAGGAGCCAGGCGCTGCCTAAACCAGCGAGGATTGTTATCGTCACCATTGTTATCCGTACAGGGCGTATACTGAATACGGTCGTGCAGGCGGCTGGGTTGTCCTTGCCAAAATTCAAACCGCTGTGGACGAATACGGTAACCGCCCCAAAATTTCGGTAACGGTACATCTTTGTCTACAAAGTGCCGGGTCAGTTGTTTGACCTTATCCATTAGCAGGGCGCGCGAAGCAATGACCTGACTCTGTTCGGAAACCCAGGCACCGATTTGGCTGCTGCGCGGACGCGAGGCAAAGTATTTAAGCGACTCGGCATGGCTGACTTTCTCCACCCTGCCCTCGATCAACACCTGACGTTCCAAATGATACCAGGGAAAGCACACCGACACTTGCTGATTTTCCTCGATATCCTTGGCCTTTTGACTGCCGTAGTTGGTGTAGAAAACAAATCCCGATGTATCAAAAAATTTCAGCAAAACGGTGCGACTGCGGATGCGCCCGTGTCGATTCGCCGTCGATAAAACAAAACCATTCGGCTCGGCAATTTCCGGCGTTTTACGGGCCTGGTTAAACCAACGATCAAAAAATTGAAATGGATCGTCCGGTACACTGTCAATATCCAAGGTCTGATTGCGCTCGAACGATTTGCGCATATTGCTGATATCTGTCATAAAATTCACGATTTTTTTAGAAGACTTTGCAAAACCACCTACGCACAGACTGCCCTTGCCAGTATCGATTTTTGATTGATTTCGCTGTACAATTATAGCCGGTTATAACGATAAGCAAAAATGAAAATCACCATTATCGCAATTGGCGACAAACTGCCGAACTGGGTCAGGGAAGGCGTTGGCGAATATACAAAACGCTTTACCCCCATGCACGACTTCTCGCTGGAGATTAAGGAAATAGCGGCAAAAAAACGCAGCAGACACGCCAACATTGCCAATATCACTGAGCAAGAAAGCCAGGCACTAATACAAGCCGTACCGAAACATAGCATTATTATCGCTCTGGATGTCGGTGGTAAGCGCCTGTCCAGCGAGCGGTTGGCAGCAAAACTGGAAAATTACCACAATAACGGCGATAACCTCGCCATCCTTATCGGCGGCCCGGAGGGATTTAACGACAGCGTGCGGCAATTGGCCAGAGAACGCTGGTCTTTATCGGACTTAACCCTGCCTCACCCGATTGCCCGCATCGTTTTAGCTGAAACACTGTATCGCAGTGTCTCTATTATCCATAATCACCCTTACCACCGTGGTGGCGAACAGTAATCGGTTGATGACACTAAAATAATAAAGTGTTTGATAAAGTTAGGGCGCTTATCCACTAACTAAAAGAATCTCCGCAAAATGTTCAGTTCGAGTATGAGAACAAGGAATAGTACCGCAGCCAATTTTCGACATATCAAGTAGATAGGCGAAAATGGCGAGGAGCCCCACCACGCTTGAGTGGTCGGATAAACACTTGACGCGGTTATTTGCCGAAATAGGCATTTCGAGGAGGTTCCTAAAGAGTAATCAGATAAACGCCCTAATAGTGATTAGCAGATGTTACAATGGCGTCTAAAAGGGAATATCCTCACCAAAATCATCGTCATCCAGCTTGGGTGGCTCGAATTTTTTTTCGTTAAACGGGTTACTCGCCGGTTGTGTCGGTGCTGCCGGTTGTGACTGTTGACTCTGATTAAAGTCAGCCGTTCCGCCACCTTGGCGGCTACCTAACATTTGCATCTGATCAGCGATAATTTCGGTGGTATAGCGGTCTTGGCCGTTTTGGTCTTGCCACTTGCGCGTTTGCAAACGTCCTTCGATATAGACTTGTGAGCCTTTGCGCAAATACTGCCCCATAATCTCTGCCAGTCTGCGGTAGGCAACGATACGATGCCATTCCGTACGCTCTTGTGGTTGTCCCGTCTGCTTATCGTTCCACGTTTCGCTGGTGGCGACCGAAATATTGACGACGGCGTTACCATTTGGCATGTAACGCATATCGGGATCGTTGCCCAGATTACCCACAATGATAACTTTGTTAATTCCTCTACTTGCCATAAATTAGCCTTTTTTCTGAATGATAAATGTGGCAATCGCGACAACTGTCGTTAACATTGCCAGAAAATAAAACGCGTCGCTCAGTATAGCATTTTGAGATAAAGTCGTATAGAGTTTTGCACCCAGCAAACCGCCCAAAAAACTGCCGCCGTATTGATACACTGAAAAAATGCCGCTCGTTGTGCCCCGCGATGTTGTCTTGGCAAGTTGAAAAAGACGAGCCGGCAAAACAGCCTCAATAAAAGTAAAGGCAAAAAAGAACAAAGCCAATACCGCAATAAACCACCAACTATCGACAAAAGCATCAGCAAGGCTAAACAGCAGCAAAGCAAGGGCAAAGACGGCCCAGAACACGGGCAGTCTAGTCGCGCTACTCTCCCGACTGGTGCGAATAATCGGCCCAATGGCAACAAAGGCAATCAAGATCGCCGGCACGTAAAGTGACATCAGACTGTTATCCGCCAACTCACCTGCTTTTAGTAAAATGGGGATAAGGAAAAAACTGGCTGACAGCATCATATGCAGCACAGCCACTTGCAGATTGACCTGGAGCAGCTGCCAATTCATCGCACCCTTGATTAAATCGCTCCAATTAAACACAGCCAGTGTTTGTTTAGGCGTCGGTAGCAAATAGGCAAAGACAATCGCCATGGCTGCCAAGCATGCCGTCGTGGCAAACAAGCCGCCGAGCCCCCACGCATCAGCAATCAAGGAACCGAGAATAAACGATAAGATAAACGAAGAGCCGATAGCTAAACCAATAATCACCATAGCCTTGCTACGCTGATCGGCACTGATACTGTCGGCAACGTAAGCCAAACAAACGGCGGAAACGGCACCCATACCCTGCAGTAATCGGGCAATAATTAGCACGTCGATATCACGGGTATTGGCAGCCAGCACACTGCCGATAAAAAAGAAGGTCAACCCGCCATACAAGACTTTCTTTCGACCGATAATATCCGACAGCATACCGGCCGGAATTTGTAAAACAGCCTGCGACAAGCTGTAAATACCCAGAGCCAGACCGATTTTAAACGGCGTGCTGCCTTGCAGATTATTTGCCAACAGCGAAAAGGTCGGAAAAATCAAAAACAACCCAAGCATGCGCGTCATGTAAATGCCAGCTAACAAGCATGCCGTCTTGATTTCAGTCGTTGTCATGGCCACTGTTGTTGTTATAATTCATCTGTTATTAGGTTATCAATGCAAATAAGAAACCGACTGAGTATACCATTGATGTCAGCGAATTTCTTAATCAAACATCCAGAAAAACAGTTTGAAACTGTTACACAAACGCCTGCACATGACAAATTCTTTGTTGAGCGTGCTCGAACTCGTCATTTACACCATGTAAACCCGAACTACTCGTGAGTGGTCGGGTAAACACCAATTTTTGCACACCGTTTTAATTCCTATTAATTCACTCGGTTTTGCTTATTGTACAACAAGAATGATCGCTATTACCAAATCAAGTAAGCTCATTGATTATAAAAACAATAACGTTAAAACCCATCTTGTAAAATACTATTTTTTCAATAATTTTTTACCATTTTATCGCCTGTATTTTTTGGATTGTATTTGCCTTGACATAAGTCAAGGCAACACTGATATCGGTGTTGTATCTTTCCTGTTATCACTTTAAAACTAATGGAGGCTGATATGCACGTTAAAGAACTGTTAGAAATGGAACGCCGGGAGATTCGGGCGTTACACTATACCTGGATTGCTTTTTTCCTGACATTTTACGTTTGGTTTAATATGGCACCGCTGGCAACGTCCATGCTAAAAGCGGAAAGTTTTCTAAGCAAAGACGACATTAAATTGTTTTTGATTGCCAATGTGGCATTAACCATCCCGGGCCGGGTCTTTGTCGGTATGGCGTTAGACCGTTTTGGGCCCCGGCGTGTGTTTTCCATACTAATGGTGGTGATGGCCATACCGACATGGTTTTTTGCCTTTGGTGAAAGCAGTACACAGCTGTTTATTGCCAGATTGTTTATGTCAATTGTCGGTGCCG
>PDWJ01002623.1_pt1 | contig 37197 bp, 33 predicted proteins | sample 1430881 | NCBI WGS metagenome assembly PDWJ01 (sample SAMN01162460, study PRJNA174530) | Oral metagenome, whole genome shotgun sequencing project. | biome: Marine environment; feature: Marine mammal; material: Swab sample of the gingival sulcus; isolation source: swab sample of gingival sulcus...
GAACAGCAACCAGGTGAATGTGATTGGGCATCAGGCAATACGCCCATATTTCGACGTTATATTTCAGACACCATTCAGACATTAAGGCCAGATAAGCTTTGAAGTCCTGATCACTGAAAAATGTCTGCTGCCGTCTATTCCCTCTTTGGGTGATATGATGTGGGAAACCCGGAGCCACTGCTCTTGCTATTCGTGCCATAGTGAAAACCCTTAGGCAAAAATTCAATTCTGCTAATAAATAAGTAAGGTGTCCCCGAAATTCACGGAATTCAAGATTTCCTACAACTTCCTATGCATGTTTTTCGCTGTCGGCATTCTTGTCAGCGGACATTTGTTCAGAATCAGTTTCTTGTTCATCAATGGTTTTCTCCTCTGGCTGAGGTTCTGCCTGAACTTCCACTACCGTATTATTCTCACTTTCCCCCTCATCAGCAAGGTATGTCAACGTAATGGCTTTATTAGCACGGGACTGCAAATGACGTTTCACCTCGTCCTCTGACAACAGGTCGCGTGCACTGCTCCCTAAATGTTCGAAAACCGCCTTGTAACTTCGCGTCAAGTCATCAATCAAGTCAGCCGTCTGACCAAAATGTTCGCTTACTGAAGCTTTATAATCAGCTAATTCTTTTTCAGCCGCCTCAACTTTTTGATTCGTTTTCTTTAACCGGGAACCACCGCCTACTACTCTCCCGATTACAATACCGATAATGAATATAGCTACGGCAGCTACTATCAAAATAATCAATACATTTTCTTGTATCATAACTCTCCCCCAAATAGAAAATTTCTCCAGATAGAAAAAACTCAATTCCTAACAAAATCAGAAACACTACTATACAAATAGCATTATAAAATATCCAATTCTAACGCAATTCTCACATTTTTTCTGTAAAATAAAAGAAATGAATCATAACAGTACAACAATTTGAATATTTATACTACATTTTATGGAATTTTATTATAAAAACGGATTGTTATGGACAAACATCGAAATTTACCGATAACCTTGACAAATGATTAATAAAATTAAATACTACCATGTCTATTAAAACAAAAAATTTTTCATAAAATTCTTCCTTTAATCAGGAGTTTTTCCATGATACGCACTATTTGCTGGTTTACTTATTTCTGGGTCTTTGCAATCTTCAGTATATTTCTGCTCATACCATACGGACTGCTGCGCGTCTTGAAGCAAAAGTTGGAAGCAGACAGATATCTGAAAACCATAGTTACCTTCTGGTCTAAAAGCCTCATTGCCATAGCAGGTGGACAAGTAAGAGTACATGGAATTGAGAATGTACCGTCTAAGACACGAATATGCTATATCGCCAACCATCAGGGAAATTTTGATATTCCCCTTACCCTTGCCTACCTGCCTGGCCTGATCGGATATATCGCCAAAAAAGAGTTACGAAGGATGCCCATTATCAATCTCTGGATGCATGCCATTGGCTGTATCTTTATTGACCGCAAAGACAGGCGGGCTGCAGTTGCAGTTATCAGAAAGGGGGTAGAAGCCATATCGGGTGGAAGAAATCTCCTTCTCTTTCCTGAGGGTACAAGGAGCCAGGGGCCAGAACTTAAACATTTTAAAAGCGGCAGCCTCAAACTCCCTATCCGCGCAGAAGCAACTATCATTCCAGTAAGTATATCAGGATCATACAAGCTCCTGGAACAAACGGGGAGAATGACCCCGGCAGAAGTCCACCTCACCATTCACCCGCCTGTTGCTGCATCGAAATACTCAGAAGACGAAACAAAAGAACTCGCTGAATTTATTAAAGATACAATACGATCCGGGATACAACCGTAGTATCGTTTTCATTTTTGTAACGGGCATTCAGTTTTATCCACTCCAGGTTACATATTTGCTTACCATAGTATTTCTGAGCAGTTGACAGAATCAAAAAAAGCCTTAAAACAGAAGAAGGAATGTAAAACATTGAGAGGAAATGTTGATAATACCTTGGTCTATTTTGTCGTTATATAACAAGAAAATATGTATTCGTTCAGAATACCATGGTATTCTACAATGTAGATTTGGCAAAAAGAGTAACCCAAGCTTCAGGAGAGAGAAAATGATTCCATTATTCCGTATGTTATTACTCACAGTTGGATTGATTCTAGTGACCAGTCTGTATGCTTTGGCAGCCGATTGCCCAAACACCCCATGGCAGACGTTACCAAATTACGTCCCAGGCCATGGAACACCCTGTGAACTGGTAGGTTTGGACACACACAGAGGTATCTGCGAGCCTGGACATCAGTTTGAAACCCGTTGCGATGATGCCTCTGGTGGACGCTATAAGATATGCCAGGGACCAAGAAGATGTATACCTGACAGGCCTGTGCCAATTCCCCCTATACCTGATTGTACCAGATGGGATTACAGATATAATCAGCCATGCCAATGGGGAATGATAAACAGTGACTGTAGGGGGGACTGTGAAACCAGAATGGGAACCCCCTATCCTGACGACTGCACAAAATGGAACTTCAAAAAAAATCATCCCTGTGCACCAGGCAGAATTAACACTGACTGCCGGGGCAACTGTGAAACCAGAATAGACAGAACCCCCTATCCTGACGACTGCACAAAATGGAACTTCAAAAAAAATCATCCCTGTGCGCCAGGCAGAATCAACACTGACTGCCGGGGCAACTGTGAAACCAGAATAGACAGAACCCCCTATCCTGGCGACTGCACAAAATGGAATTTCAAAAAAAATCATCCCTGTGCACCAGGCAGAGTCAACACTGACTGCAGGGGTAACTGTGAAACCAGAATAGATAGAACCCCCTATCCCGGAGACTGTCAAAACTGGGACTATGACAAAAACAGACCCTGCCCACCTGGTTATATCAATCGTGACTGCCACGGAAGTTGCGGCCGCCGTTAATGGCAAAGATCATTTTTTCAGGCAGACAGAGCATCGACACCGAAGATGTCTGCCTGGGAAAAATGAAAGGGGTATTTTATGATAAACCTTATTTTTCCAGCATCATGTTTCCCCTTTTCCCTGTATCTCGCCTGCCTCATTTTTCTTTCGCCCATATCCGCCTTCACTTCAAGTCCACCACCAGCGGGGCAACAGGCATCTACACCAGTAACGGGCAGCATGATCTTTGAAAAGGGCCGCGACATTTATCTCCAATCCCTTTCCGCAGGAAAAATGCAGCAGGTAGCCTCTGCGAGCAGATACCCCAGATGGTCATTCTCTGGTGATCAATTTGCCTTCATCCAGGGAAAAGATATTGTTACAGTGCAGCATACAGATCTACATCAAACACATCGCATATCTGCCGATGCACCGCATGCGCTATGTTTTTCACAAAACGATACACACCTGCTCTACAGTGATGGGAACATCCTCTATGAGCTCAACCTTGCGGATAATTCAAAAAAAGTGCTGTTAAAATCGCATACCATCTACGAGATTGACAGCAGCAGCGATGGCGGGAAGATAGCCTTTACCGAAAAACCATTCAGCGGCTACCAGGTGGTTTTATTCACTCGCAAGGACAACAAGAAGAGAGTGGTAAAAAAGGGTTGCAGCGCCTCATTATCTCCTGACGGCAGCCTTGTTTCTGTTCTCTCAGGTGACCACAGAAAACTGTTTTTATACAACACAGAAAGCCTTGAACTGGCAAAGACCCTTCACGCTCCGCCATCGAGAACATTTGATAACCAGGCATGGTCGAATGAGAATGACCTGGTTCTCTCGACCATTGAAGGAAAGACCACATCGCTGGCCCTGCATAACATCATAAACTCCGAGTATATCATGCTCACACCTCAAGGAGATTTTGACCGAGGTGATATTTTTCTCACTCCTGAAGAGGAAAATTGAAAACTGCACAATTCCCTTTCAAAACAAAAATCATGTTCAGTCCAAACAAAACCTGAAAGGGAATCGCCCCAAAGAAGAAAGGAACTACACAGGTTTTCCAGGAGTCTGCAAGGCAGGATCAACTTACCTGACATGCTGGCAGCTCTCTATACGACACCCTTCAAGCACCGTATAGGGGGCAACCACCACATTATCTCCCAGATGACAGTCCCGTAAGATCACACCATTTTCAAGAGTGCAGTTTTCTCCGACAACACTTTTCCCCTCAACACTGACATTGGCTTTCAACAGAGAGTCCATTCCAATTACCGAAAGAGGAGACACGGAAACACTGGCTGCATCCAGCATGGAAACCCCGGAACGCATAAGTTGCACATTTCTCTCAAGCTGCATCGTTCTATGGGCAGCTTCAAGCTCAACCCTGGAATTTACCCCCAGTACCTCAATGGAATTCTCATTGCAGTAGCGAACAACCTTTTTATTTTTTTTCACCCCATAGGCAACAATATCGGTAAGATAAAACTCTCCCTGACTGTTATCAGGGGTAATGGTAGAGAGGGCTTCAAACAGTAACTTACGGTTCACAAGATAGATGCCTGAGTTGACCTCACAGATCTTTTTCTGATGATCATCTGCCTCCTTTTCCTCAATAATTTCCTGTACCTGATCTCCCGCTATCAGAATACGGCCATAGCCAGTGGGATCTGCAAGCCTTGTTGTCATCACCGAAAGATCCGCATGACTATCACAATGTTCAGCCAGCATCCCCTGCAAAGATCTTTTTGATATCAATGGCGTATCACCGCATAAAATCAATACCAGTCCATCCGCCTCGGGAATCACCTGTTCAGTCAGCGAAACAGCATGCCCTGTCCCCAGCTGGTCTTTTTGGCGGACGGGTATAACATCATATCCCTGCAGGCTGTGCCTCACAGCCTCTTCCTGATGGCCAACAATTACAACAACTCTCTCAGGTCCAAGCGCAACTACAGCATCAAGCACATGGTGGATCATCGGTTTGTAAAACACTTCATGCAGCACCTTTGCCTTTTTTGATTTCATTCTGGTTCCCTTACCAGCTGCAAGAACCACAGCCGAAAGTATCAATTGTGTATTCATCTTCGCCCTTTATCCTTTTTTTACTATCAATAGTGTCGCTGTCTCTTTATCAAAAAAAACAAAAGATACAGATAACAATCCATTTTCATGCAAAACCTGCTTCTATGCAATGAAAAAATATGCTACCTTAGCGGCAGCCGGTACAGAAACGCGCAAATTGCCATCTTAGACATTCTATTATTTCCCAAATATTTCCCGACAAAAAGGAGAGACGACCCATGAGTGATATAAAAAAGATATACAACACAATTCTTGGAGATCAATTTCCCATGGAAATGACCATCTCTTTTGGAGAACAAAAGCTGGTCTACAGAAAACGAACCTGGAAAATAGGCCAGGACGATGGTTCCATCGACGAACGTGGCCTGCGTTACGGTGAAAACCCGGATCAGGAAGCAGCCATGTATCAATTGGTCAATGGTAATCTCATTTTAGGCGAGTGTTCCTTTATCAACCCGGGAAACGGCCTTGTCTCGGCAATCACAGAAGAAGACATGCTGCAATCAGGGAAACATCCGGGGAAAATCAACCTTACTGATATTGATAATGGCTTGAATATAATCAAATATCTCATGGACTCGCCTGCTGCCATAATCCTCAAGCACAATAATCCCTGTGGTGCTGCTGTAGCTTCATCCCTGGCAGAAGCCTACGACAGGGCAAACAGGGCTGATCGTATCGCTGCCTTTGGTGGTGCTGTCGTTATGAACAGGGCCTGTGACAAACAAACTGCCGAACTGCTTGCGAAAAACTATCTCGAGGTGGTCTGCGCACCTTGTTTTGAAGAGGGTGTCATGGCAATTTTACAGCAGCGGGCGAACCTTCGTATCATCCAGATACCTGCAATAGACAAGCTCGGGGCCTTTGAAAATTTCCGTTTTGTTGATTTTAAAAGTTTGATTGACGGCGGTATTATCGTCCAGCAATCAGCCAGAAACACCATTCGCTCTTTAACTGATCTAAAACCTGCCGTTGCCACCTGGAAAGGAAAAGAGTACAGCTGTGAGCGTCAGCCAACTGAAAGAGAAATCAATGATATGATTTTTGGCTGGGCCATTGAACATGGGGTCACCTCCAACTCTGTCCTGTATGTTAAAGATGGCTGTACAGTGGGAATTGGAACAGGTGAACAGGACAGGGTAGGCGTTGCCGAAATCGCCGTCCATAAAGCCTATATCAAATATGCTGACATGCTCTGCTTTGATGCATACAACCTCTCTTACGCAGACTTCTGTCTACAAATAGAAAATGGTGAGAAATCAGAGGAGCAGAAAGAAGAAATCGACAAGAAGGTGCAGCAAGACAGGGCAAATCTTCCAGATTCGGTGATGATTTCTGATGCCTTCTTCCCGTTCAGAGATGGAGCTGATGTGGGTATCAAACAGGGTATCTCGGCCATCCTCCAGGCAGGCGGTTCCCTGCGTGACTTTGAGACTATCGAGGCCTGCAATGCAGCCGTCCCCCAGGTGGCGATGATGTTTACAGGACAACGCTCGTTCAAACATTAATGAGAAACGAAGACAAGACCATCGGTCCAGAGAAATGTAGAATTCTCATGCACCGGCAAATCGTGTACCGTATGAGCTGATCGTTGATCGAGCGGGTAATTCAGGCAAGGCTATGCGATAACTACTATCCTGAAAAAAACAACGTAGATCAGCAGTCCCAGGGAGAAGAAAAACAAGAACGCCAAAAAAAGCGGCCACAGCAGGTTTTTAAGAGAGAAATTCCCCGCTTTCCCGCTTTTTTTTCTGGAACGTATTTTTTTTGCCGCTGCTGCCGGTTTCTTTTTCCTTGTCGCCATTGCAGCTTTATTTTTCCCGGTTAAGAATATAGGCAGCAATACCTGTCAGGATATTTCGATCTTCTTCCTGCCGCGTATCGTCAAAAGATTCCGCAAGCGCATGTAAAGCCTCATTCACACACTGTTCCGCCCTGCGCCTGGCTCTTACAAACCCTTCATATTTATAGACAATATCCCTCACCTCTTGAAAACAGGTGGCTCGCGCTTTGCTATCTGAGAAGATTGTCTGAAACCTCTTCCTGTTTTCATCATCAGCGGCCTCCAAGGCATAAATAAGCGGCAGGGTCATCTTCCCTTCTGCCAGATCGTTGCCCACCGCCTTTCCTGTTTTTTCAGGATTTCCTGTAAAATCAAGAATATCATCAATTATTTGGAAGGCATATCCCAGCCCTTCACCGTATTGCAAAAACGCCTGGGACTGTTCGGTACTGGCTCCACCCAATAAACCGCCAATGCACACAGCAGCTGAGATCAACGAGGCAGTTTTGCCATAGATCGCCTGAAAATAGTCATCTTCCGTCTGCGTGCTTCTCGCCACATTTCGTAGCTGGACAAACTCGCCATTCACGAGACTGCGCGTTGCCCTGCAAAGGATGGTAAGGGAGCGAGCGCCACCATACCGTCCGACTAAATCCATAGCCCGGGCATGTAAAAAATCACCTGTTAATATTGCCCCATCCAAGCCGAATTTTTTCACCACAGATACCTTACCACGACGCATCTCGGCATTATCAATGACATCGTCATGAAAAAGGGTGGCCAAATGCAGGTACTCGAGGGCAATTGCAACTTTCAGAACATCTTCATTTTCCGCACCGCATAATCTTGCTGCAATCACCGTGAGCAGAGGGCGGATTCTTTTTCCTCCGCTGAAAACACCGTAAGAGACGATCTCTGCAAGATACGGGTCAACCTCCGGCGCCCACGCATCCAGATCCTCATTGAGACTTCTTTCAATTTTTGCAATATCAGGCTGTATAGCCTGTAACAGTTCATCCAAAACAGACATTTTTCACCATTTCACATTCCATCGATTTTTTCTAAAAACGCACCCGCCAACTCCAGACTTCTTACTACAGGAGCAGGGGGAAGGGAATTTCGAAAGACCTTGCCATATCCCTTTTTATACAATCTCGTGTCCATCAACGCAATGAGTCCTTTATCATTCCCTGTTCTGATCAACCTGCCGACCCCTTGCCTGAGAGTAAGTATAGCCCGCGGCACCTGAAAATCAAAAAAAGGATTTCCGCCACAATCACGCACATGTGTAATTCTTGCCTGCAACACAGGATCACTGGGTACATCAAAAGGCAGTTTATCGATAATAACACAGCTCAATGATGCCCCTGGCACATCTATCCCCTCCCAGAAACTGGCGACAGCAACCAAAACGGAAGACTCTTCCTCTCTGAACCTAAGCAGCAATGCATGCCTGGAAGCACATCCCTGAACCAGAACGGGATACTCCAGATGCTCTTCAAGATACGAGGCAACAAGATCCATACCACGAAAACTTGTACACAACACAAGAGCCCTGCCCTTGCTCAGCTGTAATATTTTCCCTATTTCCCTGCACAGAGCATCAGGGTAGCCTTGATCTGTCGGCATTGGAAAGGAATTATCAGGAACATAAACGGCGGAATTTTCCTCATAGTTGAAGGGAGAAGCAAACCGCTTTGTTGTAACCGCCTCTGTGAACCCTAACCTGTCACAAACATAGGAAAAATCTCCTGCGGAAGTTAATGTCGCTGATGTAAAAATACAAAATTCAGTCTCTCTGTAGAGGGCCTCCTGTAAAATCCCTGCAACCTGCACAGGTGTGGCAGAAAGCACAATCGCTCGATCCCGCCGTTCATACCAGTGCACATAGAGACCATCCTCAGAAACAACATCGGGCAGGGCAATCGCAACCAATCCATCACGCAGTTCATGTACTCTTCTGGTAAGAGAGCGCCAGCCCTCTCCATAGTTTTCCAGAGCCTCCAGCTCCCTTTCCAGATGCTCAAAACTCGTGGAAAGCTCTTTCACCAGGTCATACCAGGCAGGAGTGTTCTCGATAAATTCAAAGAGCGGGAACCGCCCCTTTTCGGATGGGAAAACATCACTAAATCGGTCAGTTTCACCTTTCAAAGAGCGAGCTTCGGTGATAATCTTATCAGCCAGAGATGGGGGAAGATCGGCTTCTGCCTGTCTTTCGATATCGGCTATACAGTCATAAACCTGGTATTGACTAAAACTTCTGCCAAAAAAGGTTGAAACAACATTTTCGATATGATGAGCCTCATCAAAGATAACCCCTTCATAACGGGGCAAGACCTCACCATAGCCCTTATTTCTTAAGGCAAGATCAGAAAAAAACAGGTGATGATTGACCACAAGTAATTGAGCAAAGCCAGCCTTTTTACGCAGTTCATTGATAAAGCACTGTGATGCCTCGGGACAATCGCCGCCAAGACATTGATGCGATTGTGATGAAATCTGCGGCCACAGGGAAGAGGAATCAGGCAGCCAGAAGAGTTCTGCCTTATCACCTGTTTCGGTAATCTCGAGCCACTCATCAATTTTAGTAACAACCTCGTCTTCAAAGAAGGCGGTCATCCGGGAGCTGCGATACTGCCGCCAGCGATAGAGACAGAGATAATTTTGCCGTCCCTTCACACAGGCAACAGGGATTTGCTGTCCGAGCATCTGCTCCAAAAAGGGAATTTCCTTTTTCAGGATCTGATCCTGAAGGGGGATCGTAGCTGTGGAAATGACAATACGCTTTCTGGAAAGTATGGCAGGGAGAAGATAGGCAATAGTTTTCCCAATGCCTGTTTCTGCTTCCACCACCAGGATTTCAGCCTCATCTCTTTCTGCAAAGCTTTCTCTTGCAAGCACATCACAGACCGCTTCAGCCATCTGGATCTGACCCTTGCGGGTTTCAAATCCAGAAAAACGAGAAGACATCAGCCCGTCTTGTCCAAGATATTTTTCCATCATTGTTACATCTTACCCTGGATAGCTGTCATACATGTTTTTTCAAGAATCAGCCTGATTCTCTGATGTTTTTTGCCTGGCAAAATCAGACTCCAACAAAAATCACAACGCTCTTCCGCTGCTGGTTATACGATTTTTATTTTTATTTTTCAACCAAACCGTTACACTTGAGGGTACTTTGAATACTCAGATTATTCAATCAAGGCATACGAAAAAATTTTCCCTTGGTATATAATCAATATCAAGCAATCGTACATTTACCGGAGGACAACATTCTGACCAACACAGCGTTTAGCAACAAAAATAAGTATCCAGGGTTCCCCTGATACTCTTTCACATCTCCAGACTATCGGCTTTAACATGGTTGAGCTCCTTACTGAAAAAGATACCGTAACACTCAAGGAATCAGAAAATTTTCTCAAAGAAGGAGAAGTTGTCGTCATTGTTGACGACTCTGATATCCCTCATCCTCTTCTCGAGCAGTATCTCTCCGGTTTACATATTCAATGTGTAAGGGCAAAGAGCAGGGATGACGTATGCCATGCCCTTGCACACCACAATGTCGCCATTGTCCTCTTGGATATTGAACTACCAGGAAAACCTGGAACAGAGATACTTGCGGAAATTGCTCCAGCAAATCCCCACCTGGGCATTATTATGGTGACAGACAATACTGATATCCAAATGGCCTTGGACTGTCTTCATAATGGAGCAGATGACTATATAACAAAACCTGTTTCACCCAATCAATTTCATAATACCATCCATCGGGTACTCAAAAAGAGGCATCTCAGTATTCAGAACAGCATGTTCCAAAAGAAGCTGGAACATACCAATGCAAAGATGCAGTTTCTCCACAATCTGACCTTGAAGATGAACAGCGCCTACCTCAACACCCAGGAACTTGACAATTTGCTGCTCGCGATATTAACGGGTATCACATCAGAAGAAGGACTGGGCTTTAATCGGGCGCTCCTGGCCTTGTATGATAACACAGGAATGCTCTGTGGAAAATCGGCTATTGGCCCTTCAAGTATTGAAGAGGCCGGGGCTGTCTGGAAGGATCTGAAACAAAAACGACTGGGACTGCATGAACTTCTCACCAAGATCCCATCCCAACGGGCAATTTATGACAATGAACTCAGCAGAATCACAAAGACAATCGCTGTTCCTGCCTCGGAAGAGGACAGTCTTTTAATCAGATCAAGTCTCAGTAAAAAATCCATCTATGTCTCAGAAACGCACCCTATGGTAGACTCGCTTCCCCATCAGCTCGTTCACCGTTTACAGCTCAACGACTTCCTCATTGTGCCGCTTTTTTCACCAGGGAAATCACTGGGCGTGATTATTGCCGATAATTTTGTGACTAAAAAAAGAATTTCCAACGATGATATAATCGCCCTGGAGATCTTTGCAAACCACGCCAGTCTCGCCATCGAACACAACCAGCTCTACAAGGACATGGCTGAAAAGATTTACGAACTTGAGCAGGTTACAGAAGAGTTGGAAAAAAATAAAAACATGCTGCTGGAAGCAGAACGATACGCCACCATCGGTCAGTTCTCAGCGCAGCTTGTTCATGCAATTCGTAATCCGGTTACCTCAATCGGAGGCAGTGCCAGGCACCTCTTGAAAAAAACTGTTGATAAAAACCTACAGAACTATCTGGACGTGATCGCCAAAGAAAGCGCAAAAATTGAAGAAGCTGTAAACAACCTGTTTGCCTATGCAGAAAATATTGCCCTGGAGAAACAACCAACCTCTCTCTCCAACCTCCTCAAAGACAGTCTCCTCTCATTTTTACCCGCCTTGAAAAAGAAGCATATCACGGTAAATGAAGCAATCAGCCCGGCTGTCACACTTACCATAGACAAAAAAACAATTCGCCAGGTCTTTCTCCATATACTCCGTAACAGCCTGGAGGCCATGGAGGAACATGGCACACTCACGGTGATACTGCAGGAGTTTTCAGAAAATATCATGGTGGAAATTACCGATACGGGAGACGGCATCAAGGCAAAGGATAGAAACCTGGTAAATGATTCTTTTTATACCACCACGACCTATGGTTCAAGTCTTGGCCTTTCTCTGGTAAAACAGATTCTTGATCTTCATGGGGCATCACTGTCCATTGAGCAGAACAAATCTTCCGGTACAACAGTCTCCGTCTTTTTTATCAAGTAAGCTCCCATCTGGACGATCTCATATTTTCAGGAAACTACTAAAAAATCAGCTCAAAAAATTGCTTCCAGCTGAACAGTAAGCTCAACAGGGTCTTCCTGGCCATATGCACTGCCTGCACGGAGATAGGCACCACTGAATGTCAAGTTCACAAAATCGGTTAGAGGATAGATAGCTTTCAGATTTACTTCGGTACCTATTTCTCTTTCACCTGCTGCATTTTTTTCAGCAAGTTGATGATACCAGAAATCAGCAGCCAGGGTCACTCCGCTCACACCCGTAATAGTTGTTCCGATCCCGACTGTAAAAAAGTTGCCACCTGTTTCATTATTTACTGCCTGTACAGAGGGGTAATCAATCAGCCCGGTACCTACAATTTCCGAGTTCCTGTGGCCACTCACTCCTGTTCCCTGAAACCCGGAGATCTCATTGTCTGTCAAATCTGTATCACCGCTGCCATAAAAAATCTGCGAGTGCATCGCGCCATAACTTGATCCAAAACCAACGAGATATGCTGAAACATCAGCCCCATCTGTTTCACCGAAATTATATATCCCTGTTACCCAATACCTTCCTTGACTTAACTCACCATCTAAATCGGCTCCAGCCCAAAACATATCGGTCTCATACTCGGTATCAGACTTGTAAAAGAGATAGGGCTGTACAGTCATGGCGGTACTGAGTCTGTATAACGGTGCCACAGCAAAGATATCCGTATCCGCATCTATATCCCAGGCGTCGTCATCTCCCGGCTTGATATAATAGATGGGTATACTGCCCCAGCTGGTATCAAAGGTGATGACTGCACTTGCCAGATCATATCCGTTCGCATCTATCAACCAGGAATGCGCCAATGTTAGATTCTGGACACCAGCCTGCACATGCATTATACCTGCCTGGAAATCTACATAGCAATTTTTCAGAGTAACATCGACATAATCGCTTTCAGCATACCCGTCGCTCTCTTTTGGCCCTTTCGAGACAGCATCGACTTCCAGTGCGTTTACAAATTTGAAATTTTCTCTGAATACAACGAGATAATTTAGCCAAAAACGACCATCAGCCCAGATACTGGAACCACTATCGCTTCCATCCTGATCAATGGTATCAATGACACGCATGCGTGCATATCCATCAAGACCAGATTCAAAAGCCAGTGCGACCGTTGCCATACTACCCAGCAACACCGCCAATCCTGAAACTACTGCTCTTTTCATGAAAGTAACCCCTTTTCTCTATTATAAAAAGATTTAGATGGTTCCCGAAAGCCCCCGCTATTCCTGTACTCAGAAAAATTTATAGCCATTCTTTCGTCTACTTGCAAGAGGATGTAACACAATACTGGCAGCGCGGACAGGAAAACTCTCTCCAGCTGGCAGTCATACCCACTAACCTGCTAATTTTCAGTAATTTTATTCCCATTTTTCTTTCACAATTTATTTCATTTGCCTCTTGACATTTCACAGAGAAAGAGACATTATAGAGTATAATTATTTGTACCGCTTTTGATAAGCGTTACAGGTTTTGCTGAAAATGTGTTCTTAATAGAGTGTTTACGTTGTAGAAATGTCATGAGACTTGGTAGAGTGTTTACGTTGTAGAAATGTCATGAGACCTGGAATAGTCACACCCATAATCTATGTACTATCTCTTCTCCAGATAGCCATAGGCTCGGTTGCCGTTGCAGCGAGTGCGGGCGAACATATACCATATCGCGTAATCAGCTATAATTTCAGTTCCGATGATACTGATTCTCAGTTCTCATCGCTCACCTATGGTCCTCTTATGATTACAGGGGCAACAGCAGACGTATTAACCGATGCTCCCCTTCAATTTGACAACTTTACAAGTATTGATCCCAAAAGCATAACAGATACCTTTGCTGTTTCAGCCAATTTTTCGCCCACTCCTGCGCTCTCCCTTCATGGGGCATTTGGTATTACCAAGAACCGTTGGCAGGCAGCGCTCAATCCCGATTATGAATCGGGCTGGGAAACCAATTTAAGTATCATTTATAAGCTCTTTAATAATATCAACTACGAAGTACATTTTGGCTACATGGACACGGGTGATCTTTTTGAAGAAAAAGATACCTACACCGGTGTGGAATCGATTATTATGATCAACAGTAAACTCACCATGAGTTTTTAAGGGCCTGTAACTGCCTGCAGCTACTGTTTTCACCTTTTCTTTCGTTTTTCAGCTCTTAACACCAGGAACACTTCTTTTCCTAAAAAATCAGGCTAGTTTTATAACTCACGCAGCTTTTTCTGAACGAGTTGCAGATCAGCCCAGGTGGCACGCTTCATTTCAGGATTTTTAAGAAGATAGGATGGGTGATAGGTCACCATAAGAGGAATAGTATGGTTCCCACATTTATATGGATAAAAACGTCCCCGCAGTCTCGATAATGCGACTCCGGTATTATAGAGAATTCTTGCCGCAACATTTCCCATCGCACAGAGTATAGCAGGTTTGAGAAGTTCAATCTGTTTTTTCAAGAACACTGCACAGATGGAAATATGTTCAGCCCGTGGTTCAATATCCCGGCGAGGCATACATCGCACGACATTCGCGATACATACCTCATTGTTCTCCAGCTGAATGGCCTTAAACATCTTCTTCAACATTACATCTTCTTCCTCACCGAAAAAAACAGAGCCGGTTACAGAGCTGTGGTGTGGCCAGTCACCAATAACCATGAGCTTGATCTCACCAGGTTTTCCAGCTACGAGAGATACCGAGCCTTGTTCTCCAATATTGCATTGCCGACATGTTTCAATCTCCTGATACAGCTCTGCCAGCGAAACCGTATCCACTGCAAAGTTTTTTTCTGCGTTCCCTGAACTTTTCTTTTTGCTTTTGCGAGGAGGTGTATCTGCCACCCTGCTCAGTATGTTTGCTGGCAGAGCAAGATGGAGATCTCGTGCTACAAAGCGGTTTACATCCTCCGAGGCGGGATACCCCTGTATCCCGAGCGCCTTATGGTACCGTAATACGGCTATAACCTCTTGGCAAAGCTCCTTTTTCATATTGCTCACTGATCAGCTTTACTACCTTTTATACAAACAACCCGATATACTGCCCCAGATCAACAAAACTCGGTTCAGTATCCCCGTAAGGGTAGCCTGGTTTATCAGGTTAAATTATAACAACCTCACACGTTCATTTTCTTGTCTTTATAATCTTTGTTTACTGGCAGAGCACGAAATGAAACGTAAAAGTACAGGAATTCCTTGCCTCTCCCTCTACCATGATTATTTTTTACCATAAATCTTCTCCGGATTATGCACATATACGAGGAAATATATGCCCATATATGAATACAAATGCAATACATGCGAAAAAGTGTTTGAGGTTATCACAACATCACGCACCAAAAAAACGATTGTTTGTAGAGAATGCAACAGCGACAATGTACAAAAGCTTCTCTCCGTAACAAGTTTCAATAGATCAACAAAATCTTCGCCAGCTCCAGGCTGCGCTTCTCGTGGTAAATTTTCCTGAGCATAGCAGTGTCAGCCAGGTTGGCTGACAGCAAATGGGTACTCTGAACAAGAAGATTTTTCCGAAAGCAACCATTCACGTTTCCCTGAAGAGAGAGTACAATTCACTTATCCTCTTCAAATTTATACAGCACCTCATCTTTTTCAACGAGATCATGTTTGTTACGCGCCACTCGTTCAAAATGCTCCAAATCTGTTTTCAACTGAGTGATCTCATCCTGTAACGTGGAATTTTTCTTTTTGAGATCTTGAATTTTTTCGCTCAGTTCTTCTATCTCATGAGTATGTTTTCGCCAGGAAAAAAAGCCCATACCGGGAGCAAAGAGCACCCATAAAAAGCAGAGTATCACACCCGCAATAACAATTTTGAGCAAAAGATGTTGCTGATGGATGCTCAATTTCTGACGAGACTTCCGCTTCATATTCTCTTCCTTTACATAAACTGGTGGAGAAATAATGGGTCATACACAAAATATCTAACCATCATTTTATGCCGCTATTTTGCCATACAGTTTATCGTATCTGCATGAACATAAGTATTATAATACCCGATTCATAGAGCAGGTATAACGGCCCCCCCATCAACAACATATTGACAACATCCGGAGTCGGTGTCAACAGGGCTGCAACAATTGCGATCATTAACACGGCATATCGCCTGTTTTTTTCATAAAATTTCCTGCTAAACACCCCTACCTTTGCAAGAAACACCATAAAAATGGGCAGCTCAAAAATACAGCCAAAGGCCAAAATAAAAAATGTAACAAAATTTACAAATTTACCAACAGAGATAAACGGTTTCAACTCCTCTGAACCAAATCCGAGCAAAAACTTTACGCCAAAAGGAAGAGTAATGAAAAAGCAAAATAAAGTACCACAGTAAAACAACAGACAGGTAAAAAAAACAAAGACAGAAAGCTGCCCCTTTTTAACAGAAAAAGGTTTTGCAAGAGCAGACCATAACAGCAGCAGAATGTAGGGCATCAGGATATAGAGAGCGCAGAAAAGCGCAAGTTTCACATGCGCAAGAAAGGGACCAGCCACCGAAAAAAAATAGAGTGTATCAGCGAATCTGGACTGAACAAATTTCAATAATTCTGGTGCCAGAAAAAAAATAGCCAGGGTCACAGAAGCAATAGCCAGAAAAAGGCTGCGAATCTGCCTGCGTAGCTCCAGGATAAAAAGGGTCAGTTTGTTTCTAGTCTCCATACGTCCACACAAAAACTGCAAATAATCTTAATAACAAATACATACAATACTCTTTATTCGTTTTCTGCAACAAACAGGCCTGGCACAACCATAAGAACTCCAGGCAGTCTTGATTCCCCCTTTATTGTCATTGCAGATACCGTTATAATCAAAATGGTCGGTATTCGGCTACCAATACTTTTTAAAAATGTAAAAGTAGAGTATAGACAAACAAAAAGAGAGTTTTGCACCTGTGAAACAGTGTTAAACTCGCTGTATTCTGTTTTCAGACCTGATTTCTCATCGTTTCAAATACTCTATTGTCTGTGTATTGTTATGAGAAAGCAGGACTATTACCTTTCACCCATACAACGATAAAAGACATGCTAGAACTACGATTCATCCGAGAAAATATTGCATTAGTAAAAGAGAAAACAGCAAAAAGAGGTATGTCCACAGAAATAATTGATACCTTTTTTACAATCGATAAGAAACGCCTGGAAATTTTATCAGAGGCGGAGACCCTGAAAAATCAGCGTAACACTACATCAAAAGAAATAGCCACATTAAAGCAGGGAAGTGATACGGAACAAAAGCAGGCTGAATCTCTCATAAGCGAAATGAAAGAGATCTCCGGGAAAATTAAGGATCTCGATGAAGAACTTGCAAAGATTCAGGAAGAGTTGCAGGCAATTGTTATGGCAATTCCAAATCTTTGTGATGACTCAACTCCGATAGGTAACGACGACAGTGACAATGTGGAGATTAAACGATGGGGAGAAAAGCCACATTTTTCTTTTACGCCCAAAACCCACTGGGAGCTCGGAGAAACCGCAGGAACCCTTGACTTTGAATGTGCTGCCAAACTCTCAGGTTCACGTTTTAGTCTGTTAAAAGGATTCACCTCTAAACTTGACAGGGCACTCACCAATTTCATGCTCGATGTCCACACGCAAAAACATGGCTATACAGAGGTCATTCCGCCGTTCATGGTTAATACGGCAACCATGACAGCAACAGGACAGCTGCCAAAGTTTGAAGAAGATCTTTTCAAGATAAAAGATTGGGATCTCTACCTTATCCCCACAGCTGAAGTCCCTGTCACCAATATCTACAGAAATGAAACCATTCCTGAAAAAGATCTGCCGATAAAACTCACCTCATATACCCCCTGTTTCCGCTCTGAAGCCGGTTCATACGGCAGAGATACACGCGGTCTTATTCGCCAGCATCAGTTCACCAAGGTTGAGCTTGTTAAATTCACCACACCTGAAACCTCGATGGACGAACTGGAATCACTGCTCGCTGAAGCTGAGGAAATTCTGCAGCTTCTCGGACTCCATTATCGTGTCGTCACCCTCTGTTCCGGGGATCTCGGTTTTTCTTCCGCAAAAACCTATGACATCGAGGTCTGGCTGCCGGGACAACAGGCATATAGAGAGATATCCTCCTGCTCCAACTTCCTCGACTTCCAGGCCAGACGCGGCTCCATCAGATATCGACCGGAAGGAAAGAAAAAGAGCGCACTGGTTCACACGCTGAACGGCTCAGGACTGGCAGTAGGCCGAACCTTGCTGGCTGTAATGGAAAACTACCAGCAGGAAGATGGCAGCATTGCCATTCCTGAGGTACTGAAACCTTATTTTAAAACACGATTTTAACCTGATAAGAAATTCAGATTACCTTTCACACATAAAAAGAGAAAGACTATGCAAATCATAATCTCAGGATCAATGGCCTATGACAGGATCATGAACTTTCCAGAGTCCTTTGCAAAGTACCTTATCGAGGGAAAACTGGATGAGATAAATGTCTGTTTTATGGTCGATGGCATGCAGGAAAACTTCGGCGGCACTGCTGGCAACATAGCCTATGCCCTTAAACTTCTGGGAGGAACCCCTCTGATTTCTGCGACAATAGGACTTGATTACCAACGCTACTTCGACTGGCTTGAAAAAAACGCTATTTCCACAGAGTCTATTCTGCTCGTGGAAAACGAATGGACGGCAGGTGCCTATATCACCACAGATACCAACAATAATCATCCTGGGAATATTGGCGACATGGTAACATATCCTCAACAGTGCCAGGAAAAAAACATCCGTTACATCTTTGATCCCGGTCAGGCGTTACCTGCGCTTCAGGGAGAGGATCTGCTCAACAGCATCGACGGCTGCTGGATGTTGATGGTAAATGATTACGAGATGGAGTTAATTGTACAGAAGACAGCGCAGGCTCGGGAGAACATCATCAACCGTGCCGGTAACTGCGTGATCACCCGGGGAGATCAGGGATCAACCCTGTATGAAGGAAAAACAACAACCACCATTCCTGCCGCCAAAGCATCCAGGGTTCTTGATCCGACAGGGGCAGGAGATGCATACCGTGGTGGCCTGCTTTACGGCATATCCAGGGGTGAATCATTACCAGCCAGCTGTTATATCGGCAGTGTTTGTGCCTCGTTTGCTGTTGCCTGTAATGGTACACAGAAATTCACCTTTGACTCTGCCGAGTTTGAGGCACGTTTGCAGTCAATAAAATAGTCCTGTTTCAGGTTTCTTTCAGGTAAGAGAAAGTTATTGGGGAAACGTTCTTCAAATAAAAGGAATATGGTATAAAACCCTTCTAAACCTGCTATGTCCACAAATTTACAACGAGGAGAAATGAATGAGAATCAAGTTTACCCATAAAGATGCTGTAGTAACCATAACCAGTATATTGTTTTTTCTTTGCAATTTACCTGTTTTAACATTTGCTAATGAAACATCATGGGAATTAGCATTCCAAGAAAATGATCTTTTTCCATATAGGGTCACGATAAATCCTGATAATAACAATACAATATATGTATCTACAGGAGAGGGTATTTACAAAAGTACAAATAAAGGCGGCGAATGGAATAAAATGACTGATGGATTTGTCAGAAAACTCATAATTGACCCTAATAACAGCAATATAATGTATGCGGGACCAAAAATAAACAGTTATATCTACTCTGTTTATAAAAGTATAGACGGGGGACTTTCCTGGAATCCCGCTAATAATTTTAGCGGGAATATGGCTGATATAGATATAGCCTCTGAGAACTCTAATATTTTATTCGCAGGAGACTTCTGACAAGGGTATATTTTCAGGTCCACAGATAGTGGATCAAATTGGGATACAGTATTTGACGGCAAATCTTTTTTTAATACTACAGAGAAAGTTTATCAACATCATATACGGGTCTCTGCAGATGGACAAACAATATATGCGCTTCCTTCTATGAATTATACCAGCAAATTAATTAAAAGTACTGACGGAGGAAATACTTGGAATGTAGTTCCAACGCCTTTCTTTGATGCTCCTAATGGAGATGGCCTTACCATTGAGATTAGTCGAACAAATCCAAATATCATATATGTGACAACATATAATATGTTGTATTACTCTTCTGATGGGGGAACAAGCTGGACAGCCATACCAGCACCCGAATTTCCAAACGGGAGGATTAATGCAATTATTCTTGATCAAAACAATCTGAATCGAATTTATTTGGCAGTAGAAAACACTGTTTATAGAAGCTTAAATGGTGGAAATACCTGGGCGCAAGTAGGAGATACCATAGAAGTAAACGATCCAGACAATAGCCAGCTTTCCGATATTGCTGTTGACAGTTCAATAAATAAAACCATTTATGCTCTCAAATGGGATAGACTATGGAAGTTGGATCCGTCAGAAAGTGTATTGAACGTGGAAAAAACTGGCAATGGTTCAGGGACTATTATTAGTGGACCAACAGGTGTTTCCTGCGGTGATACCTGCAGTGGAATATACAGCATTGGAACAGAAGTTACATTACTTGCCTTTCCTGCGTCTAATTCTGAATTTATTGGCTGGGAAGGAGCTTGCTCAGGAAGAGGGTTTTGCAAAATCACGATGAACCAATCTGCAATAGTTTCTGCAAAATTTACTATTCGTGATCCCTCCATGACCTCCAGCTCTTCTCTATCTCTTTTTCAAGTTCCGCTGCTTAGAAAAAAGAAATAGAGGTTGATGGAGAAAAATATATGTATTATCTAGGATTGATTATAATGGCAGTATTCTTTGGAACACTCCTGCATGGTATAGCCGCGAAACGGCATGCTGATAAAAAATTTTGGTTAATAATGGGTATAATATTTGGTCCTTTTGCGTTACCCTTTGTATTTATGGTCAAAAAGATAAAACAATAAACATAGAGCCTTACGGCACTGATCATAGATGCTAACAAATGAACGTTAATTTTATGCCGCGCCATCCTCTCTACAGGTTGGCGCGGCTTTTGGGGGAACTGATTTTATCACACGCTTTACGATAGACCTCCAATCAGTTCAACAGGGATATACTGAACATCTGTCTGCGCTCCAAATCAACGCTGGATATAGGCGACATGGCTTTGCAGATACTCATACAGACCATGCTTGCCATCGGCACCACCAATTCCCGATTTACGCCAACCGGCATGAAAACCCTGCATGGCCTCAAAGTTTTCTCTATTCACATAGGTCTCTCCAAACTTAAGACGATTAACAGCTTCGAGGGCCTTGCTAAGATCCTTGGTGTAAATAGAAGAGGTAAGGCCATATTCGCAATCATTGGCCAGCGTGATAGCCTCGTCAAAATCAGTGAAAGAAAGTACCGGAAGAACGGGCCCAAAGACTTCTTTCTGGACAATCTCTGAATCCTGACGGCAATCGGTGAGAACCGTCGGCTCAAAGAAATAGCCGGTACCCATATCAACGGTTTTCCCACCGCATAGCGACTCGGCACCAGCCTGTTGCGCACGATCTACCATGGCTGCAATCTTGTCAAGCTGGTCACGGCTGACTTGGGAACTCATATCAGGAGTCGGCTCAGCAAAAGGATCTCCACTGGTTACAGCCCGCATCGCATTGGTCAATTTCTCGATGAACTGCTGCTCGATCTTCTTCTCCACATAAACGCGTTCCGCACAGTTGCAAACCTGGCCGCTAAAAATTACCCGAGAGGCAACAACCGCTTTCACGGCAAGATCAAGATCAGCATCAGCACAGACAATAGCAGGAGCCTTACCGCCAAGCTCAAGAGAACATTTGGTGATATTTTCCGCTGTTGCCGCAATGATTTTTGTTCCAGCTTCAACACTGCCAGTAAGCGTGACCATGCCGGTAATCGGACTACGTACAAGCGTTTCTCCCAGCGTAGAACCGCGCCCCGAGACAATATTGAGAACCCCGGCAGGAAGATCAAGATCGGCAATCAATCGGGCAAACTCAAGGGTCGTCGCAGGTGTCTCACTACTGGGCTTGATAACAATAGTATTCCCGGTCAACAAGGCCGGGGCAACCTTACGGGCCATCACAAAAAATGGAAAGTTCCAGGGACAAATTCCAACAACGACACCTAACGGCTGCCGGAATAAGAAAATATTTTCATTGGGACGATCACTCTGAATAATCTCCCCCTCATAAATCCTGGCCCAGCCCGCATAATAATCGAAATAATCTGCGGTAAAATCAATTTCAATCTGGGCAAGGGGCAATACCTTTGCCTGCTCACTGGCAAGAAGCCTGGCAAGCTCTACGCGGTTCTTCCTGATTATTTCTGCTATTTTTTGCAAATAAGAGGCACGTGTAACTGCAGGCAAAGCTGCCCAGCCATCCTGGGCATTTTGCGCCGCATGCAAGGCCTGCTCGCCATCAACGGCATCACCTTGAGGGGCCTGGGCAATAATTTCTCCGCTATAGGGGTTCTCAACCTCTATGATTTCTCTGGAATGAGAAGCAACCAGAGATCCATTGATAAACTGTTGGTATTGAAGCATAAATTCCTCCTTTGCCCGCCCTGTCCAGGCTGGCTAATTAATTCAGACGCCCCTAACTATACTGCATTTTTCTCCAGGAAACGCCATATTGAAAGAATAAAACGATCTGACTTTTGCCAAATCCAATCATTGATTGATATCCCCTGTCTTTTCTATTACCGCTAAAAAAGATAGGAATAGCAAATTTTCATTGTAACAACATCATCTGAAAATACAAGCAAGCATCTATATCTACTAAAAATTCAGATGCCAAGCGGCAATGATAACTCCGTACGGACGATAATTATTTTCCCCGGGCAACCTGTAGCTCTTACCGCTTATCAGCAATGCTCATCAAAAGACTGGAAAATGAGTCGACCAATACCCGATTGCCGTACCCGCTCAAGTGATCCTGATCAAAAAAGAGCGGCTTTCCGTCACGTAAAACCGAGCAGGTACTTCCAGGACACAGGAGAGGAAAGGGATCAAAAATAATCAAATCTGGATATTCAGATTTGAGCGTATACAGACTTTCCAATACTGGCTTATCAATTTTCATCAGTTCATCTTTCGAAACCTCAAATCCCGGAGAACATACAGGATTCATGCTATTGAACCAGTCAGAACAACGAAAAACAGGTGCCCGAAAAACCGGCTTTGGCGTATCGATAATTATAACAACATCTAAGGATTGAAAACTGGCAATCAATTCACGGGCCTGTTGCAATGCCTTCCGGTAATAGGGACTCCTGTCACTTTTCAGAACCCATTTTAATTTTGACGGCTTATACATTCCCCATTGATCCGACAGTCTTTGTCCTCGTAGAGATGCAAGAAAGACGACATCCCCCTTGGCATAATGCCGGGAAAAATCGGTGAGTAGCTTTTTAAGAGTATCACGGCATACACCGGAGTTGGAATCTGGCCACCAAAGGTTGGCAACAGAGCATCCAGGCACCTCTTTCATTTGCACCCTCATACCAGCCCGTGCTGCAGCTTCACGAACCATCCCGCTATAGGCGCCAGCATGCGAGTCACCGATAACCCAAAGCGTCCGTGTTGTTTTATGTAAATCATGATGCGACAAGCTGCTCATAGCAGGCATATCCGAAGCCCTCCAACCAGCTTGCGTATTTACGACACTCAACGAATAACCTGATTTTACAATAAAATAGAAACAGACTGCCGCGCTGGCAGTAAGGGTGATTCCAGAGAGAACAATTTGCCAGGCGGGCAGGCCTCGCAATTTACTCGATGTCAGGAAAGATCTTTCAACAGTATGATAAGAGACCAGACCAAGAAAAAAAGTTAAAACGAGCGCGATCGCAAAATCAAGGCCTGTTGCAAAACCAACTGTCCAGCGCATCATGACAACAACAGGCCAATGCCATAAATAGAGCGAATACGATGTTCTTCCAAGATAGGCTGCCACGGGGCTTCTCAGAAGATGGATGATATACGACCTCTTTGAAACCGGACTTCTGGCAGCACTGATCAAAGCCACAGCACCGAAGACGGGAAGGATAGCCCACGGATAAGGAAATGCCTTGATATTTGTCCAAACAATGCTTGATACAAGCAAAACAACTCCAAGAATGGCGGTCAGGCGGATACCAATAACATTTTGGGGAATCAAATATCCCCGCCAGTGATACTGAAACAGCACAGCTCCGGCAGCCAATTCCCAGAACCTGCTCGGTAACAGATAAAATGCCAATTGCGGATTAGCTGGTGTTTCTCTTATGGCCCACAGTAGCGACAAGACACCCACTGCCAGAACGATATTGCAACTCAGATAGGTAAAAAAAGTTCTTTTTGAGGTGTGCCTAAGCCATGGCAGCAAAAGCAGCGGAAAAACGAGATAAAACTGCTCTTCCACAGCCAGCGACCATGTATGCAAAAATGGATTGAACTCAGCACGATCGTTGAAATAACCATCCATGCCTTCCAGTAAGGCAAAGTTACTGATACCAAAAAAGGAAAAAAATCCGGTTTCGTTGTTTTTACTACTCAACCCGGAATCGGGAATAAATAACTGGGAAATCACGCCGACAAGTAACAGACAAACGACTAATGCTGGCATAACGCGCAAAATTCGGCGTTTGTAAAAATCCAGGATATATTGCAAGATAGAGGAACGGTGGTTTTTGGTCAATGACATTGTTATCACATAGCCAGAGATAACAAAAAATATGTCAACACCAACAAAACCGGCAGGAGCAAAAACACTGTTAAAATGAAAGGCGATAACTGATAATACAGCCACCGCACGCAGCCCATCTATCGCATCAAGACGGAAGTTCGTATCATACGTGGTGACTATCAGGTTTGCTTTTCCTTTTCTCATAGAATCGTTCTCTCATACAATTGTTTACAGTAAGTACTTTATATACCGTCTCCCCCTGATGAACGGGACATGGTTATGACAGGTTTTGGCCAGCAAGGCATTACAACCCCAGAAACAATTCACCTGATGATTAGGTATGGATACCATAAAAATTATTGACATTGGCTAACGATCAGGTACTCTTTTTACAAGATGATACGTGTGGTTATCTTCACCGTATATTTCATGGAATTCCAAGGGTACCTTGAAAAATCTAATTATTCAAGGTGTTCGTAAAAACCTAACAAGGAGTGGACAATGTCTCAATTAACCGTCTTTCACAGCGGCAATCCTAACTGAATGTCATGCAAGAAGGCTATTGGAATAGCCGAGGAAATGAAAAACATCTTCAAAGGAAAGATCGAACTGAACGTCTATACTACCGATTCTCCAGAGGCACAGCAATACACGTTTAGAAGCGCGACAAATGTGTTGTTTGACGGGGATTTCGTCCCTTTGGATACTGCACTTGACGCCAGAAAAATGGAAGACTTCCTTTCGGAAAAACTTTCATAATTCCGTTATCAAAGAGGCTGTGGCAGTTTTTGATATCTGTCTCAGCTTCTTTCACAGAACCGTCTATACAGGACTCGTACAAAACTCCTGTATATCTCTCCTATAATCTGTTCATCATAAATAGCAGGTAATTTCAAGAACGTCTTACTTCTTTACTGACAGATCATAAAACATTCGTTTACAGTTTTATCATACCAGGAGCAGTGACACCGGCTTCACCCTCGATTGTCAATATTCAAGTTAGAATACAATCTCATGGCATATCAACCTGCATCTTCCAACCCAAGCTCAATGAGTTTTTCCAAAAGCATGGGAAAAGACAGGCCGGCAGCCTTTGCTGCCTGAGGGTAAAGGGAAGTAGGCGTCATTCCAGGGATGGTATTGGTCTCAAGCAGGTATATATTATTATGTTTGTCAATAATCATATCCGTTCGGGAATAGCCCCGCAACTGCAATACCTTGTGAGCAGCCAGACCATACTGCTGCACTTTTTCTGTTAAACTTTCACCTATCTCGGCAGGGCAGATCTCCGTGCTGGCGCCCGGTTTATATTTGGCTTCATAGTCAAAAAATACAAACTCCTCTCCGGGGATAATCTCGACAACAGGAAGAGCACGAGGCGCATCGTTTCCCAACACGCCAGCAGTAACCTCTCTTCCGGCAATATACTTTTCGACAATGAGGTCTGTGGACGTACTCATTTCCCTCAATGTCTCAGCAAGTTCATCTTTTTCTTTTACAATACTCAAACCAAGGCTGGACCCTTCGGCAACTGGTTTAACTACCACTGGAAGTCCAAGCTCTAACACGAGATTTTCCAGATCATATATGGTGTTTTTTTCTATTTTTCTCCACGGTGCAACGGGTAGACCTACACTTTGATAGAGCACCTTGGCAACATGCTTATCCATGGCAAAAGCACTGCCAGACACGCCAGCCCCCTGGTAGGGAATATCCAGTAATTCAAGAAAACCTTGAATAGCACCATCCTCTCCACCAACACCATGCATTATAATAATTGCAAAATCTATCTGTCGTGCATTGGCAGCAAGCTTCTCAAGATCAGTACACGGATCATACCTGGTAACCTGAAATTTTTCTTTATCCAAAGCTGCTGCAACAGTTGCTGCACCTTTGAGTGAGACCTCCCTCTCTCCTGAGTTACCACCTGCCAGCAAGGCTATATGTACTCTACCATCTCGCATATTTTTCTCCTCACAATTGATTATATCATCACTCTTATTACGCAAAAGCTAAATAACCGTGACATTCATCACAAATATTTTTGCTGTTCAGATTACCATAAAACAACAAGAAACCCCGACCTCCCGAAGAAATATATTGACATGTGCTGCTCTTCGTTTTATAGATTAGGGTTTGTTTGAAATAAAATGAGAACCCTTTTTTATCCTGTTAAGAAGTATAAACCGCAGAATTGGAGTATGCAATGATTGAAGTTGAAGTTCGGGGAGACCTTGAATACGCCATCAGACAATTAAAGAAAAAATTACAAATTGATGGTATCAAACGAGAGCTGAAACGTCGCGAATATTACGAAAAACCAAGCGTAAAGAAGCGTCGCAAACAGGCTGAAGCACGCAGAAAGCTCCGCAAATTCAATCGTATGAGAAAGTCTGCTTAATAAAAAAGAAAGCCCTCCCAGTGGGGGGCCTGTTATGGAACTCCCCACGAGCAGAAGACCTCTACCAGATTTCCATGATGGGTTGCGAGAACAATTTCACTGGTATCTCGTAACCGAAAAGCGGCTTGCTCCCAACAGTGTTGGCGCCTACACTTCTGATATAACAACATTTCTACTCTTTCTGCTCTCGCAGAAGAAAAGCACAGCAGACGATTTCCGGGAAATTGACCTGGCGACAATACATCGCTTTTTAGAGGAACAGCGTAAAAATAATATCTCCAGACGCACCAGTACTCGCCGTGTATCGGCCTTGAAGATTTTTTTTTCCTGGCTGATGCGGGAAAATCATATCTCTCATAACCCGCTTATATCCATAGATCTGCCAAAGAACACAAAGACACTGCCCAAAGCCCTCACCATCGACGAAACCAACAGGCTCCTTGCCGGTGAGCAGCAGCAAACGCCGTTGCAGCAACGCAATCTCACAATGCTGTACCTCCTGTATTCCACAGGTATACGGGTATCGGAGTTAATAACCCTTCCCCTTACCGGATGTAATAACACCGCAGGTTTTGTGCGTGTTCTCGGAAAAGGAAATAAGGAGAGGGTCATCCCTTACGGTGAAGCAGCGAGAGAACATCTTGCAACCTATCTCAATAGATCAAGGCCTGCCATTCTGGCAGCCAAAAGGAGTCCCTTTCTCTTTGTGACAACAAGAGGTTCGGCAATGACCAGGGCAAGATACTGGCAGATAATCAAAGACCGGGCAAGGGATGCCGGGATATCAAAAGCCATCTCGCCCCACATGCTGCGCCACTCATTTGCCACCCATCTGCTCAGTCATGGCGCTGATTTACGTGCCGTCCAGCTTATGCTCGGACATTCAGATATTGCCACAACCCAGATATACACCCACATCGATCAGGACAGACTAAAAGACATTCATAGCAGATTCCATCCAAGAAGCTGATGAAATATAACACTATCCGCCTGATATGAATGGCTGGCTTGAGAAAGTCTCTGGAAAAACCAGAGGTATCGTGGTACAAGTAGCACAATAAAATCAACCCCATGCTTTTTTGGTTTCCAGACTCCTATGAAGGTAATTACCACACATATCAACGCAGATTTCGACGGACTCGCCTCGATGATAGCTGCCCAAAAGCTGTACCCTGACGGTATAATGACCTTTCCGGGTGCTCAGGAGCGGAATGTCCGTGACTTCATATCTCAGAATCTCCCGTATACCTACCAGTTTGAAAAGATTACAGCAGCACATATAAAAGATATAACATCACTCATAGTGGTAGATACGAGGTCGTCAAAACGGCTGGGGATCTTGGCCAGATGTATTCAAGAGAAGAGATGTACAATACACATCTACGACCATCATCCGCAAAGCGAAGGAGATCTCCACGGAGATGTGGAAATAATACGCAATGTGGGAGCCACCACCACGATCCTCGTTGACGAGCTGCAAAAGCAGGATATAGATATTTCAGCCGATGAGGCCACCATCTTTTGTCTCGGCATATACCAGGATACAGGCTCACTCTCGCATCTCACAACAACACCTGAAGACATGCGGATGGCTGCCTGGCTCCTGGAGAAAGGTGCAAAACTGGACATCGTTTCGCAGTTTCTTTCCAATGAGTTGACAACCTTACAGGTGGAATTACTCCACGAACTGTTCAAGGCCGCCAAAAAATATACCATCCAGGAAATTCCTGTTGTTGTTGCCCCCCTCTCCTTCGACACGTTCATTGATGATTTTGCCCTTATCGTCAAACGTTTTATGGACATGGAAAATCTGGATGCCATTTTTGCCCTGACAATCATGGCCGGCAGACTACAGATGATCGCACGGAGTCGAATTGCAGAGGTGAACGTGGGGCAGATCGCCAGAGACATGGGCGGCGGGGGGCATTCCATGGCAGCTTCCGCCACCATTCAAAATATGACACTCATTGAGGCTGAAGAAAAACTCATCCGCATCCTGCACAGATATATCAGACCGCAGCCAGTGGCCCGGGAGATGATGTCACAGCCGGCAATTACCACCTCCTTATCCACAACTATTGAACAGGCCCATGAGCTGCTAACACGTTACAACATAACAGTTCTTCCAATTGTTCCAGGCCCGGACGACAGTAATATAGCTGAAGACAGCAGGCTTATTGCAGGCATGATATCCCGCAGGGAAGTCGAAAAAGCCATCCATCACAACCTTGGCAGTCAGCCGGTATCTGACTATATGACCTCAGATATTGAAGTACTCTCATTAAACGCCACCCTGTGGGACATCCAGGAACTCATTATCGAAAATCGTCAAAGACTGGTCCCCATCGTTCATGATGGCGACATTGTTGGCATCATTACCCGTACCGATCTGCTTAACCGCCTGGTAAATGACCCTGCAAACTTTCCCAAAAACCTTATGCAGGAGCATGAATATCCCGCCCAGATTCGTACCAGAAATCTCACCACCTTGATGAAAGACTCTCTCGACAAGCCATTTATAGAGCTTTTACAGGTTATAGGTACTGTCGCGGATGAGCTGCGCTACAATGCCTATGCCGTTGGCGGCTTTGTCAGGGATCTGCTCTTTCGCAAAAAGAACCTGGATCTTGATGTTGTTGTTGAAGGAGAAGGTATTCATTTCGCTCAGGAACTTGTAAAAACCCTCGGCGGACGGGTCGTTACACACGAGAGATTCGCTACGGCAACGGTAGTCATGCCTGACGGGTTCAAGATCGATGTTGCAACCGCCCGGCTCGAATATTATGAATCTCCAGCATCGCTTCCCATAATAGAGCTCTCATCAATAAAGCTCGATCTTTACAGGCGGGATTTCACCATTAACGCCATGGCCATACAGCTTAACAAAGACATGTTTGGCACCCTGCACGATTTTTTCAACTCCCAGAGTGATCTTAAATACAGATCGATAAAGGTGCTGCACAATCTCAGCTTTGTCGAGGATCCGACCCGTATTTTCCGGGCAGTACGTCTTGAAAAGAGACTGGACTTCACCATCGCCAAACACACTGAACGTCTGTTGAAAAACGCTGTAAAGATGCAGCTTTTCGGCAAAGGAAACGATCCCCGTTTTTTTGCAGAAATAAAGATCATTCTCTCAGAAGAAAACCCCATTCCCGCCGTACAACGCCTTGCGGAATTTGATCTTTTTCAATTTCTCTGGCCGGATCTCAAGCCATCCATAAAGATCGACAGGAGATTCATCCATATACTTACCCAGGCTCACCGGGCTATCTCCTGGTATAAACTACTCTATTTAAAAGAATCATTACAACCATGGAAGGTGTACTTCCTGGCCATCATGAGCAGATCAACCATCACAGAGCTTAGAAATTTCTGTAAGAGATTCAGTCTGCCAGTCAAAATAGCAAAAACCCTTGCCAGGGAAAAAGAACATTCAGACAAGATACATAACCTACTGCAACGACGAAATATCTTGAGCAACAGTGAAATCTACTGGCTCTTTGAAGAGCTTAATACGGAATGCCTTCTCTACCTTATGGCCATTGCCAGAAAGAGCAGTTTAAAACAATCTATCTCTCATTACGTAACAACGCTTCGACAAACAAAAACAGAGGTAAACGGAAAAAAATTAATGGCGCTCGGGTATCCTCCCGGCCCGTTGTTTCGTAAAATTTTATCAGAAGTCCTCACCGCACGCCTGGACAACAAGCTCCATTCACTGGAAGATGAACTGGATTTTGTCAGCCGGAATTTTCCCCTTGACCAGAACCTCCCCTGATCGGGGTTCTGAATTGAAACGAGCATCACAGAGATAAAAAACACCCTCTTTTTCTTCTTGTATTCCACCATACCAGTGTTTATCTATATGCTGGTAGCTAGACAGAGAATCCACCGTAACCTTGAAAAACCATGTCAGATCTCATTTTAAAAATCATTATCCTTGCGCCCCCGGTTCTCCTTGCCTTAACACTCCATGAATTTGCCCATGGTTATGTGGCTTACAGGCTCGGTGACCCCACAGCCAAGACCCTTGGCCGCTTAACCCTTAACCCTGTAAAACACCTTGATCCCATTGGTACCATTGTGTTTTTTCTTATCAACATTGGCTGGGCGAAACCTGTCCCGGTAAACGCAGCTCACTTCAAAGACCCACAAAAAGACATGCTCTGGGTTGCCGTTGCCGGCCCTCTTGCAAACCTTGTTCTTGCCGTTTTCAGTGCTGTTATCGCCAAACTGGTTCTCGGACTCAGTCAAATATTACCGTACTCACCCCTTGCAAGCGGGGTACTTGTTCCATTTTTTAAAATGGTGCAGGCAAGTATCTGGATAAACCTGGTACTCTGCATCTTTAACCTACTGCCCATCCCGCCGCTGGATGGCAGTAAAATCCTCATGGGAATCCTCCCCTACAATATGGCCCGCAATCTTGCATCTTTTGAACGATATGGTTTTCTCGTCGTACTCGTCCTTGCTGCGACTGGCCTTCTCGGAAAGATTATTTTCCCAATCATTCAATTTGCTCATACTATACTGGTATTCTAAAAAAGAGATTGCCTGCGTATTCAAATAGAAGTAAACTATTGGAAAGAAATAAAAACAAAACATTTCACTTGCAAACACAAAGCAAACTACAGCAGCTACTATGAGCCAGGAAAACCTTGAGATAAAAAAACATATCCGTTCCATCCCCGACTGGCCTGAAAAAGGTGTTATTTTTCGTGACATCACTGCATTACTGGAAAATAGAACTGTTTTTCGTAAGCTTATCGATACCTTTGTCTACCGCTACCATAATGAAAAAATCGATGCCATCGTAGGAATAGATGCACGTGGCTTCATTATCGGGGCACCTCTTGCCTATCTCCTCAATACCTGTTTTATTCCGGTGAGAAAAAAAGGGAAGCTGCCTGGAGAGACCATCTCCCAGTCCTACGAGCTTGAATATGGAGAAGCTGAAATTGAAATTCATGTAGATGCACTGCAAAAAGGCGATCGTGTCCTGCTTATCGATGACCTCATCGCCACAGGCGGAACCATGCATGCAGCAGCAAAACTGCTCACCCACATGGAAGTAGAGATCGTTGAAGCAGCAGCGATCATTGATCTTCCCGATCTGGGGGGAAGCGATATACTTAAGGGTTTTGGCTTAGAGGTCTTTTCTCTCAGTACCTTTCCAGGAAAATAGGCTGGTATCTTTCTGAGCAACTCTGACTGACAGCAGATACGCATCCAGCTGAGCACCACAGGCTATGGCAGGGATAAAAAAGTTTTTTGGACTTCTATCTTATCCTGATATCACTTCGTACCATCTCGTATCTGCTTCATTGTTTCTTCAATAAGCTGTACTATTTCATTAAAACTGCTAATGGGTTTTTTCATGAGCAGATCGGAGACACAACGTTTACTCAACAGGTCATCTGGAACCAGATACTCAGGAGATCCTGTACAGATAACAAATGCTATACTATCGGTTTTCTGACACATTTTTCGGATAAACTCATTCCCGTCCATCCCGGGAAGCCTGACATCGACGATTGCAGCCTCTACCATCTCATGTTCAAGAATTTCCAACGCCTCTTCACCGCTGCCAGCCTGCACGACCTCCCACTGTTGATCCTCAAAAAAGTCTGCAAAACTCTCTCGTACCGCAACTTCATCATCTAATATAAGTATCCGTTTCATCTCTGAGAGCTCCTTGTTTTGCATGAGAAGAAAATCAGCTTCCATTCGTAACTATACCGGGAACCGTCAATATGAAAAGTATACCATGATTCAGCGTACTTTCACATTGAATTTCACCCCCCAGTTTTTCCGTTACTAAATTATAAACGACATGCATACCAAGGCCCGTGCCACCACCACCCCGCTTTGTTGTATAAAAAGGATGGTATATTTTATCTTTCTGTTCCTCAGTCAACCCCTTCCCATTGTCTTTATATCGAAGAATAATGGAGTCATCGTCTCTTTCGACAGCAATGTCAATCTCTCCATCTTCCCTTCCTTCAAAACCATGTAACAGTGAGTTCATAATGAGGTTCGTCAGGATTTGGGAAAAAGCGCCGGGAAAACTGTCGATCATCAATTTTTCAGGACAATCAACACGTATAACATGTTTTGTTTTCTTTATTCTGGGATAGAGACTAAAGAGAATTTCCTCGACATACTGCTTTATAGCAAAGACCCGCTTGCCATCACTGGATTGATCCACAGCGATCTGTTTAAAGCTGGTAACCAAACGTGCAACCCGCTCGAGATCTGTCAAGGTAACCTCACAGGCCTCTTGACATTCGTCAAGAAATCTTTCCAAATCACTTTTTTTGGCATTCCCCTCCCTGAGTAATTTTTTAAAGGATATCGCTGCATCCTTTAAAAAGGAGATGCCTGTAACACCTATGCCAAGCGGTGTGTTTATTTCGTGTGCAACGCCTGCAACCAGATCGCCCAGGGCTGCCATTTTTTCAGATTGTATTAATTTTTTTTCGGTTTTTTTACGCTCTTCTATCTCTTTTTGCAGTTCTCTCGTCCGCCTCTCGAGGCTTTTTTGATAAGCCTCATTTTCAGCCAGCAGGCGTGCTCGATCCAAAGCCTTTTCCACAGCCTGTAAAAGGGTCTTGAGATTGAACAAGGGTTTGACAAGATAATCCCAGGCACCTAAGCGAACTGCTTCAAGCGCTTCATCGAGCCCACCCGTCCCAGAAATAATGATAATCGGGATTTTTGTATACCTTTCATGAACCCTTCGGACAACTTCCAGGCCTTGAACCTCAGGCATCTGCAAATCGCAGAGGATAATATCAGGACGATGCTTTTCGATCATCTCCAGACCAATGCGACCATTTTCAGCCATGATCACCTGATAGCCGTTATCCTCCAGTATATCGGAAAAACATTCGCGGATTGACGGCTCATCGTCAATGGTGAGTACCAGTGGGACGCTTCTTTCTGTCTTGACTTCCTGCATACAAACTTCACACGGTTAATAAGTTATGGAAAATTCATACCCGATTGCAATTCCAGCTCTGCTGCCCGTTTCCCGGTGCATTATCGTCAGTAAATCTATCTCGTATTGCTGTAAAACTATCAATGTTTTCCAGGAAGAGATCGGTCAGCAATGGATCGAAATGCTTTCCCCGCTCTTCGTGAAAGTAGGCGAGGATATCCTCCAGAGACCAGGCCTTTTTATAGCAGCGTTCACTGCCCAGTGCGTCAAAAACGTCCGCAATGGCAGTAATACGACCATAGATATGGATATCGCTCCCCTTCAGCCCATCAGGATAACCTGTACCATCCCATTTTTCATGGTGCGTAAGGGCGATAGTTGCAGCCATATTCATGACCCTTAGCGTAGAATGTGCCAGTATTTCATAGCCGCGTCGCGGATGGGTAAGAACAATGTCCCACTCCTCGGCTGTGAGTTTTCCAGGCTTTGTCAGTATTGCATCGGGAATCGCTATCTTACCAATATCATGCATGGGCGAGGCAATCTTGATCAGCTCTGCCTCTGTCTTGTCAAGTCCTACAAGCTGTGCAAGCAGCTGGGAGTAATAGGCAACTCGTTTTACATGGTTGCCCGTCTCATTCGAGCGCGATTCGACCACCTCACCCAAACGGTATATCATCTCTTTTTGAGAGTCTGTGATGGCCTCATTAAGATGGATGTTTTCCAAAGTTACCAAGAGATTTTCCGTAAAAATATTGAGAATCCTCACATCCAGATCAGAAAGCGTCTGCCCCATCTGGGCATAAAACAGTATGGTGTAATCACGATTTGAGCAGTAAATTACAAATTGATCCTTCTCAAAGACATTCTGTTGCCGCTCTATGGCCTCCAGGGTAATAGTTTTGTTTTTTTCCGGTAGTTCGGCAATTTTTATATAATCTACGCCATGAGGATTATCAGGAGAATATATCTCCAGACACTCATCAAGCAGTACATACCCCACAGCGTTACAGGAAAAGATCGTCGTTTCTTCAATATTGAGTAAATCTGAAAATTGCTCGACTGTTACACGAATAAACTCTGCAAGCGCACATCGTGAGGATATTCCTCTGGAAGCGACGATCAGTTTTTCAAGGCCTTTTCTGCCTTTCTCAAGAATAGTGATATCACGATATGAGCGCAGGGTTGAATACATCAGGGTAAACAACTTGTTTGCGGTAAGCTCCGTCTTCGTCTTGTAATCGTTGATATCATAGCTCTGGATGACTTCCCTTTCCGGAGCCTGACCGGGCTGGCCAGTCCTCAGTACAATACGGACGTTGGTATTTTTCAGCTCATGCCGAATTATTCTGACAAGGTTAAGCCCCGCATGCTCCGTCTCCATCACGACATCAAGTAAAACAATGGCAATATCAGGATGCTCGTGTAAATAATCGAGAGCCTCAGCGGCAGAATAGGCGTGCAGCAGCTCGAGTTTTTTATTATCAAAGGTAAAATGCTTCAGAGTAAGTGTGGTTACCTGATGAACACCTTCCTCGTCATCCACAACAAGGACTTTCCAGGGAGCAGGGTTATCTTCGACTCCCTTTTTCAAGCTATCTTCTTTTAAAAATAGTTCGTCCATCATAGTTTTACGTGGTAAGAGTGAGTATACTCAACATTTCAGGAGCTGTCTTATCTGCTTCAGACTTCAATGCTTCTAAATCATCTGGAATCATATCCAGTACATCCAGAGCATCCTGTTTCAAAGATGCTTTAAAATCAAGCTGAGCCAGCTCTTTTGCAGGACCGGGAACCATTTCACAGGCAAGTCGTGTCGCCACATGCAGACCGCAGCACTCGACAAAGTAGCGTTGTTCACTTTCCGGTTCATGTTGGCATCTGACAGGAATAACAATTTCTTCAGGCAGCTTCCAGGCTTCAAGAAGTGCCCCGCTCACTTCAGCAAGTGTAAATCCCAGCACTTCCTTTTCCCGCTGCCAGGGGAATTGCCCCTTATTGGGTGGACCAACAGCGGTCATGGCAATTTCAGGAACCGCCTTTATTACGGCCAATGCACCAATATTTGAAAGAAGTCCCGTAATAAATAGACTTTCACTGTTCTGTTGTTTTTCAGACAATAACTTCTGATTGAGTATTGCAGAATACACAGCCCTTTCCCAGAGAGTTCTCAATTCTATATAACTTCCTCCAACTGTCTGAATGATACTCGCTGCAGATGTGGCAAGAGCCAGATTATACAACTGAGAACTCCCGATGAGTGTAATTGCCTCTGATACTGAAGATATACGTCTTGGCAGATAATATAATGAGCTGTTAACCAACTTGAGAAGTCTTGCCGTCAAAGCGGGATCCTTGGCAATCAGCGTAGTAAGATCAGAAACCGAGGAATCAGGATCATTTACTATTCGCCGTAACTGCAGACAGATATCAGGTAAAGTTAACAAATTCCCAGCTTGCTCTATAATTCTTTTATGCTCAACAAGGTTGGCCAAATCCACGCCTCATGGAAGATATTTTTATTGTATCGCCAGTTTTTCATATCGTTCTAATATTAAGCTTATATTGAAAAAAACTGGATTTCAAATAATTATTATCAACTACAGGGGAAACATAGGATATTATGCAAAAAATTTTTTCACTGTATGTTGTAATGATACAACAATAGAAGCAGAGAAAAATCAGAAGGGAAACCAGCACCAATACCTCTTTTATATACCTGGAGGGGCAATCCCCCCTACAGTGCCCTGTCCGGTATAAAAAAGAGCAAACAAACTGACTATACATTACACCATAGGTACAGTTAATCTCACCGCCATTAAAGAATGAAAGAATCTCTTTGCTCGCTCATAGTATTCAAAACAACACAGGGACTGCACATGCGCGCCAGTCCCTGTGTATCATCAACATATTTCAAATAGGTTTACATAGCATCACTCACAATCAGACAGTAAAAACCGGAGAAGCGCGTAAGGAATCGTATTTCTTGAAAATTCTGCTGTCAGGGTAAGATTCAAGAATACACCGTTTAGTTGTAACGGGTTATCGCGATAAATGGCACCATTGGATGCCTTCCATTCTTTCAGATGATATCCTTTGGGAGCCACCGCTCTGACCATGGTTGTGTTGCCACCATTGGATACGGTCTGGTTCGTCTCCCCCTCCAAAATGTTACCCAAGGTACCGTCCGTCTTAAATGAAACAGTGTAATATGCGGCGTCTATTGCAAAATGAGCCGTAAAGGCAAGGTTTGAAGTGACATACGTAACGATCAGGGAT
>PDWJ01001219.1_pt1 | contig 37157 bp, 31 predicted proteins | sample 1430881 | NCBI WGS metagenome assembly PDWJ01 (sample SAMN01162460, study PRJNA174530) | Oral metagenome, whole genome shotgun sequencing project. | biome: Marine environment; feature: Marine mammal; material: Swab sample of the gingival sulcus; isolation source: swab sample of gingival sulcus...
TGCAAGATGACGAGATAGAGTTTAGCAATCCTGCTTTTAAAACCATTTATTATGATGTTATTCATCAACTTAATCAGGAAGAAAAAATAATCGCCGATGCCCTTACAAATAATGAAAACGAAGCCGTAAGAAAAGTAGTAACCGATATATTAATGGATGATGAAAAATATGTTCTAAGCGATTGGGGTCGCAAAGAAATATACGTTAGGCCCAAAGATAAAAGTCTGCCCAAATTGGTTACCGATGCCATTTTAAACCTACGCCGTATCCTTATAGAATTAAAAATACAGGAACTGATTTCTGAGGAAAAACCAGAACCTGTCGAAGAAAAAATATCAGATAATATTACGGAAACCAATCAAGAATTGCATCAGGCAGATACTCAAAATAATGATGAGGCCAACCGCCACGAAACTCTGGAACTTATTATGAATTACACCGGATTAAAAAAACTGTTATATGAAAAACTAGACAGAGTAGTGTAATTGGGTTGCCGGTAGCCTTTAATGCCATACTTGCGAAAATACTTAAAACTTTATTCCTAACCCTTTTTATCTGGAATCTTAGTTATGCACAATACTATGGAGTGGACGGCGGTATTATTGCCGGATTAGTTATTGCCAGACATCTTATTGAAGCCAAATACTATAAAGAAATAGAACTCGAAAATTTCATAAAATTTCTAATCAAAAATAAAGAAAGCTGTGGTCACAATATTAATCGAACTCAGGTTAATATAGCTTAAAGTATTCCAAAAGCAGAGGATAAGTTATTCTTGATATTTTTTTGGGCTAAAAAATATCCTTTTAAATTTATGCCAACTTCTCTTATTTATGTAAATTTGCATCTCTTAAAATTTAAAATATGAGAACCATTCAATTTAGAGAGGCGGTTTGCGAGGCCATGAGCGAAGAAATGCGAAGAGATGAAAGTATATACCTAATGGGTGAGGAGGTAGCAGAATACAACGGAGCCTACAAGGCTTCCAAAGGTATGCTGGATGAATTTGGCCCAAAAAGGGTTATTGATACCCCTATTTCCGAGTTAGGTTTTGCCGGTATAGGTGTAGGTTCTGCCATGAACGGCAACCGACCTATTATTGAATTTATGACTTTTAACTTTTCTCTGGTTGGAATAGACCAGATTATAAACAATGCCGCCAAAATACGACAGATGTCAGGCGGGCAATTTAACATTCCTATTGTTTTTAGAGGGCCCACCGCTTCTGCCGGACAGTTGGCAGCCACCCACTCTCAGGCTTTTGAGAATTGGTATGCAAACTGTCCCGGGCTTAAAGTAATAGTGCCCTCAAACCCTTATGATGCCAAAGGATTGCTAAAAGCAGCTATCAGAGATGATGATCCGGTAATTTTTATGGAGTCTGAACAAATGTACGGAGATAAAGGCGAAGTGCCGGATGGTGAGTACGTGCTCCCCATCGGTGTAGCAGATGTAAAGCGAGAAGGCAAAGATGTTACCATAGTCTCTTTTGGAAAAGTTATAAAAGAAGCCTTTGCCGCAGCTGAAGAACTACAAAAAGAGGGTATCTCTGCCGAGATTATAGATTTACGTACGGTAAGGCCTATGGATCATAACACCATTTTTGAATCGGTAAAGAAAACCAATCGTTTGGTTATTTTGGAAGAGGCTTGGCCCTTTGGCAGTGTGGCATCGGAAATTACTTATCAGGTGCAGGAAAATGTCTTTGATTATTTAGATGCTCCCATACAGAGGATTACCGCTGCAGATACCCCGGCAGCTTACTCTCCGGTACTATTGGAAGAATGGCTACCCAATGCCAGTGATGTGGTAAAAGCCGTTAAACATGTAATGTACATTAAATAAATGGCATTAAAATTGTAATGAACACTCTTTATAACCGTTTTTGTTGTTATAAAAGGTGTTTTTTATTGCCTCATTATTAAAAACCAACTAACCATTCTGATTAAAAAAAAACATTATGAAGTATCTACCTATTTTATGTTTTTTTATCTCTGCCTTTGGTTTTGCTCAGGTTAAGGTGAGTGGTGTGGTAGTTGATGAACAAGATCAACCGGTGCCTTTTGCCAATATTATTTTTGTAGGGAGTATAGAGGGGGCTGTCTCTGATGAAAATGGCAAGTTTTATCTGGAATCCGAAAATACCTATTCAGAAATACAAGTTACTTTTTTGGGTTACAAAAAGGAAATAATACCTGTAAAAGCCAGAAATTTTAACCTGACCATAAAATTAAAAGAAGATACGGCCGGCCTTAAAGAAGTAGTGGTTTATAGTGGTAAGCAAAAAATAAAAGACAATCCTGCGGTAGTTATTCTGCGAAAAATATGGGCAAAAAAACGACAAAATGGCCTACGGATTTACAAGCAATACGACTATGATAAATATGAAAAAATAGAATTTGACCTGAATAATATTGACGAGAAATTTAAAAAGAACCGCATCTTTAAAGGTATGGAATTTATTTTTGAAGAAGTGGATACGTCTAATATTACAGGTAAGTCCTATCTGCCTATATTTATAAACGAAGCCCTTTATAAAGTTTACGGCCGTAATAAACCGGTGAAAAAATATAAGGAAGAGCTTTTGGCCAATAAAAACAGTGGTTTTGAGAGCAATCAGGAGTTGATAGAGTTTGTAAAACAACTTTATGTGGACTACAATATTTACGATAATTATATCAAATTATTTGATAAGAGTTTTACCAGTCCCATCTCTAGAACAGGCAATTTGGTCTATAATTATGTTCTGGCCGATAGTGCTTTTATTGGTAATAAATGGTGTTATAATATTGTCTATTATCCCAGACGTAAAAGCGAACTCACTTTTAAAGGCGATTTTTGGGTAAACGATACCACCTTTGCCATTACGCAAATAGAAATGACCGCTAGTAAAAGTGCAAATATAAACTGGATACGGGATATATATGTACAACAGGATTTTGAAGTGGTTAATGACTCGGTTTTTTTACTCAAAAGAGATCATATAATGTCTGATTTTTCATTAAATGATCGAGAGAAATCCAAAGGGATCTATGGTAGGAGAACAACTCTTTTTGATAATTATCAATTTGATAAACCGCAGCCTGAAGACATCTATAGTCTTAGATTGGTGGAGTTTAATGAAGATGCGTATAATAAATCCGATGAGTTTTGGACAGAACATAGAATGGAAAAACTCAATGATGATGAAGAGGGAGTTTATAAAATGTTAGATACACTAAAAACTGTACCGCGGTTTAAACAGCTATATAATATTGGAGCCACACTAGCAACTGGATATTGGGAAATATTTGATGGTTTTGATTACGGTCCGTTGTTTTCTTCTTTTGGTAATAATGATGTTGAGGGATTTAGGCTCAGATTTGGCGGAAGAACCTATTTTGGACAAAATGATCCATGGCGAATAGAAGGCTACGGAGCCTACGGATTTAAAGATGATCGGTTTAAATTTGGTTTGTCGGCAAAGTGGCTAATAGATAAAACCAATAGGATTATTCTCTCTGCCGGTAAACGTAATGATATAGAGCAAACCGGAGTAAGCCTTACTACGGCCAATGACCCTTTGAGCCGTAGCTTTGCGTCATCAGCATTTTTTTCCAGAGGAGAAAATTTTAGGTTAACAGATTTAGATTTTACCAATTTTGCCGTTGATGTAGAACCGATAAAAAATCTCAATTTTAGAGTAGGCATTACACATAAAAGCATGGAATCTGCTGCACCGGAAAAATTCTCTATTGGTTATTATGATGAAAAAGGTTATTTGATACACCAAATAGACCAGACCGAACTGGATTTTGCCATAAGGGCTACACCCGGCAGAAAAACCATTGGTTACGGTGTAGAACAAAACGTAAGCAATGAGGGACGGTACCCAACCATTTATGCCAGTTACACAAGAGGTTTTAAAGGCTTGTTTGGTAGCGATTTAAATTTTGATAAATTGCAATTATACTATCAACACAGAATATTGCTAGGTGGACTGGGCAAACTCAAATATTTTGTAGAGGCCGGAAAAACCTTTGAACCCGTACCACTTTTGTTTTTAGATGTAGTACCCGGCAACCAAGCCTTGTTTTCTACGGCTCGTACGTTTGATCTGTTAGACTACTACGAATTTGTAACCGATGAGTATGTCTCTATTCATGCAGAACACAATTTTAACGGCAGGCTGTTGGCTAGAATACCATTGCTAAGAAAATTAGACTTGAGAGAAATAGTAGGAGCCAGAGCAGTAGTAGGAAATCTCTCCGATAAAAATATTGGCCTCAGCCAGTTTGATTTAACAGGGAAAGCCCCCACAAAACCCTATTTTGAATACCACTTTGGGATAGATAACATCTTTAAATTTTTAAGAATAGACTTTATTTTTAGAGGAAACTATCGCAAAATTCCCGGAGCTACCAATTTTGGGATAAAAGGTGGCCTTGGATTTCATTTTTAGAGGGTTTATGCGTTGCTTTAATCAATTTCGGGAACATCTTACACCTTACTATTCTACTTTATTCGTTACATCAAAAGCCATGAAAGATAATTTCTGATTTATGGCTCTCAGTATTCTTTTAAAATATCTTTAAAACTACATTCTAGATGCACAAGGCAGTTGTGTATGGGTAACAGTGCCAACCGAATACTTCAACTGGCAGAGTAGGTCAGAGGTTTTCTATGAGATATATCGGCAGGATTAACTACGTATCCCGCTTCTATATTTCCGATAAAAATGCGTGTATTATTACCTTGCAATAGTTCAATGCCTTCATCGGAAATTCTATCATCGTTGCTTAGGTATATGTTACCACCGTAATTTAATCCGTTTTGGTCAAAGCCTTTGTTCCCCAGATTTACTTTTATTTTCCCGTACCAGCGGTCTTTTTGATAATTGGCTATACCCACCACTTCCCAAAAGTTACTACCCCAAAGATGTCCTAAAGGCTGGTTGTAATGGGCGTAGTTTAGAATTGGTGTTTCATGAGAATAGATGTATGGCCGGGCAATATTAAATTCGCCTTGTAAAAATAAATTTTCAATACCTAGGGCATTATAGGATTTGGCACCTATTTGCCAAGCAAATTTATTGCCCCAATATCCTTCACCACTAAAAAATTTGCCCACAGTAAGTTCATCTAAGACAAATTGGGTATAAGCCGAAAAATTATCAGATAGCCTGTATTTAGCATTCAGCCCTACAACAGCGTTGCCTCCTGCAGATCCTCGGGAGAATTCTACAGTTCTGTAAAATATAATGGGATTAAAATAATTAATATCAAAACCGGAAGTTTCTGTTTGTTTAGTTATAGCTGCTTCAAAAAAACTGAGATTTAAACGCTTGGTTGCATTCCAGCTCAAATGGTGTATGGCTACATATTTTCTGGCACTTAGCCCGTCTTCTAACAATCCGGGGCGTACATCTTCCAGCCACATCCAGAGGTTGGTGTATTTTATCTTCCAGAATTTAGTGCTTATTTTTAAAAACGGATAGGGGCTGGCTACATCAGAAAGCATAAAGGAGCGATAACCATCACCAATAAAGTTTTTTCCATGGCCAAATTGGAAATTAAAAAATTTATTGGGTGTATAAGACAAATATGCTTCCGCTACAGGATAATCAAAACTGTCTTCTTTAAAGTCTTTTGCTTTTCCTCTTCCGGGAACTAATCCATAAGAACTGGCTCCTGAGGGACGTTTGGTACGGGCAAAATCGTTAATATAGTCTGCAAATCGGCCTTGACTTTCGTAAATGGCTGCATAAAAATTAAACTGTTTGCCCAACCCACCCTGAATTTGAATGGCTCGGGTATTGTTATAGGTATAATCTACCTGATCAGAGTTGTCTTTTCCCAGTTGCAAATCAAATAAAGGGTCCACGGTAAACCAATAATCCGGTTTTTGAACCTTAAAAAAGTGTTCATTCCATAATTTTTTGCCTGCTTTGCTCGTCTTGTCTTTAAAGAGGGCTGTTTTTTTTGCGTCTAAATCAGCATATTTATCTACATCATTGTATAATAAAGGTTTAAAGCCGGTATGCGTATTTTCACCACGCTCTAAATAATAACTCATTTCGGCATTAGTGCTGTAGGTAAGTGGAATGTTTAATTGACTGTTGTGCTCCGGAAATAAACTTTCTTCAAAAGGTTCTTCTGTAGTTATTGCAGCAGGTAATGGTTTTTTAACAATTACAGTTTCTTTTTCATCGGTTTTTACCGGTTGGTTCTTTGTTGTTATAGTAGTAGGTATGGTAGTTTTTTGTTCCAGTTTTGGTATGTTATCCGCATTTAGCGGAATAGCAATTGGCAGCCCAAAACGCATATCAACAGGCCTGCCGTTAAAAGTGCCGGGTTTCACTTTTGGTAAAGTCTTAAAAACGCGTCTTACTTCTTCTTTTAATTCCGGATAATCGGTGGTAATATGTAAGATTTCAAATTCGCCCGTTTTTGTTACTACAAACATTACGTGAACAGACCCAACGTAATTGTCTTTTGTTACATTTTCGGGTACGGTAAAAGCTGATAGTACATCTTTGGTCAATTCGTGTTTAAAACAGGAAGCAAGCGTATTTGCATCTTGGGTTTCACAATTTTTATAGACAGGATAGGTATCTTCCTGAGAAATCACAAAAGCATGACAGAACAAAAATAAAAGTAAAATGGACTTGTGCATATGCAGTAATTTTGCTTTCCGGTAATACTTAACAGTTTTACCCCTTTTAGCCAAAGGAATTATTTAATTTTGGTTACAATATTATCTTTTAACTGATATTTTTCTTTGCTTTCGGGGCATACGGCATATCCATTTTCATCAAAATGAAGGCGGTGGCCATATTCACTCACCCAACCTATCTGCCGTGACGGATTACCTACCACCAAAGCGTAAGCAGGTATTTCTTTTGTAACCACGGCTCCGGCTCCTACAAAAGCATATTCGCCAATGTCATTGCCACATACAATAGTGGCATTGGCCCCAATGCTGGCTCCTTTTTTTACCAAGGTTTTTTTATACTCGTCTCTTCGAATGACGGCACTTCTGGGATTGATAACATTGGTAAAAACCATGGAGGGGCCCAGAAAAACATCATCTTCGCAAATAACACCGGTATAGATAGAAACATTGTTTTGTACTTTTACGTTTCTGCCCAGAACTACATCAGGAGAAACTACTACATTTTGGCCAAAACTACATTGCTCTCCAATAACACAATTGGGCATAATATGGCTAAAATGCCAAATCTTTGTGCCTTTTCCTATGGTGCAATTATCGTCTATAACGGCAGTTTTATGTGCAAAATATTCTTTTTCTGTCATTTTCTGTGTTTTATTTTTTGAATGGTTATTTTGAATGGATGATTTGTTTCGCAGAGGAAGTACCAATTCTATCTACGCCCAGTGTAATCATTTTTTTGGCTTGCTCGTAGTTTTTAACACCACCGGCTGCTTTTACTTGTAATGGTCTGGCATTTTCAACAATTAATTTCATGGCCTCAAATGTGGCTCCGGAGGGTTTATTGTCAATAGTTTTAAAAAAACCCGTAGAAGATTTTACAAATACGTTATACGCCTTTTCCTGGTCAAAATTAGATATTACCACATCTTTTATCAAAGTGGTTATTGCTATTATTTCATCATCAGTTAAAGCTGCTGTTTCTATAATCCATTTTATGGTTTTCTGGTAAGCTAAAACCAATTGGGTGCCTTTAAAAACTTCGCTTTTTACCAAATTTATTTTACCGTCTAAAAAGGCGGGATAGTTAATTACAAAATCCAGTTCATCTGCTCCTTCATCTATGGTTTTTTGGGCTTCGGCCAATTTTTCTTCAATGCTAGAAGTGCCTTGGTGAAAGCCAATGACCGTGCCTACTAACACATCTCGGTTTGATTCCGCTATTTTTTTCTTGGCCATAGCTACGTATTTAGGCCTTATCATCACCAGTTTATATTCATTTTTAATAGCTTCTTCTATTAAATCATTAACTATTTTAATGGTTTCCGCCTCCGTTTTACCTGATTGTTCCGGTGTTTTCAGGTAAGTAGCGTCTAAGTAGTTGTTAATATTCACGATAGTGTTAAAGATTTGGTTTGGCAAAAATAGTAAATCCGTGGCTAATTTGTACTAAGTGTTAACTCTAATTATTTATGGTAGCTTCAACAAGCAAATGCAACACTTTGGTGAAATAGGTTTTTAGGCTTTCTAAAATTTAGTTTCTTGTTTTGTGAGTAGCTCAGATTTGAAGTTTATTCTCTTTGCTGATAACTGTGGCTTAAATCCAGTTGTATGCTTTAAAATATGAAATTATTTTTTTTGGAATTCAAAAGTTAGCGGATTAGAAAATGAACACTCTTCAATCCCCTAATCCGCCAACTGACAGAGCGGGAGGTTCACAGTTTTCTTAGGCCTGTGAGCCTACCGATGAACCCCACACCTGTTTTTAAGTTCTTACTTCTAAAGTAATAGGTAAACTGTAACTTACACCAACAGGCTTACCACGTTGTTTAGCTGGTTCCATTTTTGGCAAGAGTTTTATAACTCTTACAGCTTCTTTTTCCAGTCTGCTATGTGGGCCTCTGGCTTTTATGTCCGCTACCGTGCCTTTATGGTCTATTCTAAATACTACATAAACCTTTTTCTTACCGGCATCTAAGCCCAATTCCTCGGATAATCCGGTATTAAAATGTTTTCCAACGTGAGATATAATAGCTTCCTGAAAACATTTCTTCTTTGCTGCTTTAGAACCTTTACAACCGGGATATACCGGTGCATCTTCAATTACAGCAAAAGGAACATCATCAGGAATTTCTTCTTCTTCTACGGCTTCTGTTATTTCCTCTATTTCCACTACTTCCACAGCTTCAGATTGGTCTGTTTCTGTAGATTCTAATATGGTTTCTTCTACTTCTGCCTCATCTTGTACAACTTCTATTTTTTCTGGTGCCGGTGGTGGTGGTGGCGGAGGTTTTATTTGCTCTATCCGCTCTGTAATGGGTATTTCTTCTTCTATGATTTCTTCGGTAAAACTTGAGGTTAACTTTTCTACCTCTTTTTCGTAGGTCTTGAATTCTAATCCCAAATATACCACCAACAGGGCCAAGGCTAACCCTATTTGCAAGAAGATTTTACTATAATCCTCTATGCGTGCTTTTGGACTTTTTTTGACTAACATAACATTTTATTTTAATTATTTTTAATCTGATTTGGGTAATTTTTTATTCCCTTATCAAGACGAAATATTCGCCTTGATAATTAGCGTAAAAGTCCTTAAAAATTAGTTAAAATAAAATGATAAAAATCATGTTAACTACCTGGATTTTTGGCAAAAAAAACTGCCCTGTACAGGGCAGTTTTTTAAGAAATATTTTGGTTTGAATTATTCCACTTGAAGCGTTATGGGAAGCGTATATTTTACGCCAACCGGACGGCCACGTTGTTTGCCCGGAATCATTTTTGGAAGTGATTTTACCACATCTATGGCTTCTTTTTCTAATCTGGCATGAGGCCCTCTGGCCCTAACATCAGAAATATTACCACTTTTATCTATTTTAAATACCACAATTACTCTTTTTTTACCGGAATCTAAGCCCAATTCACTGGCCAATCCGGTGTCAAATTTTCTGTTTACATGTTTCGTAATGGATTCCTGTAAACATTTTTTTAACTCGGTTTTGTTTCCTTTACATCCGGGAAATACCGGTGCATCTTCAATAATGGCAAAAGGTACATCAGATACCACTTCTTCCTCTTCCACTACTTCTTCAATCTCTTCTACTTCTATCACTTCTTCCTGATCGGTCTCTGTAGATTCTAAAATTGTTTCTTCCACTTCCTCTTCATTTTCCACTACTTCAATTCTTTCGGGTGCCGGTGGTGGTGGTGGTGGTGGTTTTATTTGTTCTATTCTTTCGGTAATGGGTACTTCTTCTTCTGAAATTTCCTCAAAGGCTACATCGCCCAGTGATTCTACATTTTTGTCATAAGTTTTATACTCTATACCTAAATAAATAAGTAAGAGTGCCAAAAGTAAGCCTAACTGCAGGAAATGCCTGGTGTAATTTTCTAGATTTGATTTTGGGTTTTTCTTTTGTTCCATGTGTAAAAGGGATTAATTCAGTGCTAATTTAATAAAATAAACAAATTACGCAAGAAAATTTTTAAGTTAAAATTTTTCTCACTACAAAATGATATAGCAAAAATGCGATACATATACCCACCGTATTTGCAAAAACATCGTAAATATCAGCTTTTCTATACGTGGTAACCAGCCCTTGTAATATTTCAATAATTATGCCATAAACAACTAATCCTGTAAAAATTAGAATATTATGTTTTTTTTGATAATGGTAAGCAAAAAGCCATGCCAAACTCAGGACAAAATAAGCAATCGTATGCCCAAATTTATCCGCAGATTGAATTTCTGTAATAATGGGACTTTTTACAGAGGCTAAGCTGAGAAAAGTAACTAACAGAGTGAAAAATACAGCAATAAAAAATCTGTATTTATCCAATAATTGCTTTATATCCTTCAGCATCTAATAAATTGTCAATTTCGGAAATATCGGCAATTTTTATTTTTATCATCCAGCCTTTACCATAAGGATCTGAATTAACCAATTCCGGCTCATCTTCCAGAGTTTCGTTAAAAGCTGTAACTTCACCGGTAAGAGGCATTAATAAATCCGAAACTGTTTTTACGGCTTCTACAGAGCCAAAAATCTCTTCTTGTTCCACGGTTTCATCTAAGGTGTCTACATCTACAAAAACGATGTCACCCAGCTCGCTTTGTGCAAAATCTGTGATGCCTACTGTGGCTTCATCGCCATCTATTTTTACCCATTCATGGTCTTTGGTGTACTTTAAATCTGAAGGAATATTCATGTTTAAAAAAAGTTTAAAATGCGAATGTAACCCTATTTTATTTAATTTCCAATTGTATATCGCAGAGATATGCCCGCACTTATAGATTTTCTGGGGAATGTAGTAGAGATTAAATAGCTAGAGGTGTTATGGTCATAATAAAGGGAAGCCATTAAGTTTTGATTGAGATTGTACTCTGCCTCAAATTTAATGGTAAAAATTCGCTGGCCGCCGGTTATCTGGTTGTTTTGCTCTTTTATGGTGCGTATCACCGTGGAATTCTTTCTTATGCCAATGTCTGCTTTTAGATTAATATCTCCTTTAAATGTTTTAACGGTGTTGCCTATTCGCATATTAGTTTTTACATCTGTAAACCTGTACCCCAATCCTAATACGTACTCTTTTCCTCTAATTTCTGTAATACTGTTGTTATTTACATTGAGACTCAGAGCTTTATCTTGATTAAGGGCGGCTCTCAGAGAAAACGAATTACGCATTCGCATATCTACTTTAATCAAGGGTGAAAATTCCTCTATCAGATTAATGCCCGTAAAAATATGTTTTGGCCTGTAATTTCCGGTAAGAGGATTAGTTTTACTTTCATTGTATAGCAAATTGTTGCTAAAGCCCATAACGTTATAGGTAGAACGGTATTGATGTTCTATTATAAAATTCCTAAAATTATTTTTAAACCATTTGAAGTTCATTAGTCCTTTATAACTCACACGCCAGTTGGGTAAGGGCGTATCTCTAAAAGCGGAGAGTTTTACCTTGCTTGCCTTTCTTCCTGAATAAGCCGATAAAAAAGCCGGAATTAACACTTGCTGGCTGTTTTCTCCAAATCCTGAAATATTATTACCGGTTTTTTGTGCCAGCCTTGCGGCAATAATAGCCCGGTTTACTTTAAACTGTTCAAAGGTGGCATCTCCATTTCCGTCAAAGGCATTGCCCAGCATAAAATAACTGATGCTAAAATTACCTACTTCATTTATAGGTTGGTCGTCCGGATTAAACGTATTTCCCGAAACGTCTAATTGCTGCGACTGGTTTTTTGTAAATACTTTGTTGGCACTTAGTTCTATATCCAGATTATTAAACGGTTTTACCGTAGCACTAATGTCTAATTTGTTAAAATGTGTTTTGCTGTACATACGGCTGTAGAACTCATCACTGTTTGGATCTCTGGAAACAAGCCAGTTATTGGCCACAGCCAAACTGCGTATATCTCGCTGGCTGCCAAAAACAAATCCTAAGGTGGGAGCTAAGCTGCCGGAATAATTTTGCCTGCCCAAAAATCCTACATCGGGGATGTAACCGGGCAGGAGAATACCGTTGTTTTCTGCGTATGAAATTTTGGCTCTTTTTACGGAACTTAGCACGTCCACAACGCCTTGTAATATTTTTCTGCTACCGGATAGTTTTTTATTTTTTATGGAGGCTTGCTGGCGAGCCACATTTGAAGTGGGTTTACCTCTTTTATTTTTCTTCTTGGCCAAGTTTAACAAGCCTATTTTTTTATAAAAGCCCATAAAATCTAAATCTGCCGAAAAGTTGTGCGTATTGGAATTTTGGATGGTATTGCCTATTTTTTCTACGTAATCCGGTGCTGTAGCCTGCCAGTCAAAATCTGCCGTGTAGCTGTAATTCGCTTTTATAAAATCTAATACGGGTATTTTGTTAATGGGCAGTTGGTATTGTAAATCCAAGGTTTGATGATAATGCTCTGGCCGGCCTATTTCAAAGAAATTGGTAAATAGTGTAGCACTTTTGTCTAAATAAGCATTGTCATATACATAATTGTTTGCAGCTCCAAAAGTAAATCGCAGAGATTTTGTAAGGTCATAAGCAATATTGTAATTCCAGTCAAACAAGAATCTTTTTTGTACCAATTCAGGTATAGGTGGTAATCCTTCTACCAATGGTCTGCTGAGTTGGGAATTGTAACTTCTTATAATATTAGAATTTACCGATAATGACGATGGCAATACGCTTAAATTAAAATCCCGGATAAGGTCTAGCCACCTGCTTTTGCTCAATGAATCCATCGGTTTTTTAAACGGTGTAATTTCTACTGGCTTAAAGGCAAAATTATAGTTAGCCGAAGCCCTTACATTTTGGTCTATAAGTTTTTGCATACGGTAATCTCTGTGAAATAAGTCGCTATAGGCGTAAGAAACCGATAAGTTTTCTACATCGTAAAAACGCTGTGGTTTTTCCTGATCTGTACGTTCTTTTCTTACGTTTATCAAATTAATGCTCCGTCGTTTTGTGTATTCTTTTGAGGCTTCGGCACTCTTGCTGTTATTATTAAACAATACGTCTTGGTATTTCTGGTTCCATTTGGGTTTTATAAATTCTTCACCAAAACTCATATTTAATGGTATGTTTATTCCGGCCGTTTTTGGTAGAAGCTGGCCTACGTTGATATTGGTAATAACATCGTATTGTTTTACGTCTTCCTGAGCCCTTTGATTAACCGTTTGGTCTATGGCCCCAAAGCCCTGTGAATTGGCCCTTCCGGATACCGCAATATCTGCAAAATCTGCAAAATTGGCATCGGCGTTTACTACGGCCGCCCAGCCGCCTTCGTTGTCATAATCAGAAACCCTGAGTTCATTAAACCACAATTCTGCATTTTTTGAAGTGGTACTTGTATTTTTTACACCCAGCATTATGGTTTTAACATTAGATAAATTAGGGTTGCCTTTTACTCTAAGTTTGGCATCCGGTGAAGTGGTTTCAGAGGGATAGAGTTCGGTAAAAGAAGCATTATTTTCGTTTCTTTCCAGTTTTAACTGGCCAAATTCTTTAAGGTCTGCCATTAGTTGATTTTCTTTAGGCCAAATTTCATCTGCGGAAACCGTTCCGTTTGGTGTAATTTTTAAGGGAACTTCTATTTGGTAAAAATTATCATCCGTATCACTACCTAATCTGATAACTGCAGTAAGTTCATCATCCGCCACTGCCGGTTCTCCCGGAATACTTTCTGCGTGTAAAAACATTTGTAAGGAGTTAAACATCCGCATGTCAAATAGTGTATTTCTAAATACAGCACGGGTGGCACCGGGTTCCAAGTCATTTACCTTCATTAATAAAGACTGTTCATTTTGTTGTTGCAGCGTAGTGGTGCCTTGGAGTTTTTCCCGTCGTAAACCCGGAGGTAATTTATAAGGAATCGGGTTTTTAAATTCGTTTTCCTGAATATTTACAACACCTACTTCAAAATCTCGGTTTTCGGTTTCTGTCAAATCTCTGGGAGGATTAATGTCTTCATCCAAAGTTTTGGTATATCTTCGCCATAGTCCTCGCACTAATTCCAACTCGCCAAAACGCAATACTACCGGAATTTTAAAATTGGTTAAAAACATCCGCATAAAACGAATAGAATTAAAATCTGATATACCGCCTATGGTCTCAGAAGGGCTGGTAATTGGAATTCTAAACTGATACCAGGTAGTTTGTTGCTGGCTGCCATCGGGTAAATTTACCGTTACAATTTTTTCATCTACTATGTTGTTTTTACCAATGGTTAAATCTTTAGGCTGTAAGGAAACCTTGTATTGAAAATAACTCTCTACCGTACTCAGAGTCTGATCCTTATTGATGTCTTCTACATCCGGAAAAGAAGTGGCAGCAGTAGGGTAGCTCTCCGTAGAGTTATTTAACGTAGGCGAGTTGCCCTGCGTTTTGTTGTAATTTCTGTAACGGGTTAAAATTGAGGCATTGGCAGCATCTAATTCATTACCTCTAAAATAGTTGTAATTATCATTAGCCGGGTCAGAGCCAAATTGTGAGCCAAATCTTTGGGCTTCTTCTTCATCAGATAATCCGTCTAAACCCAAATCTTGATTAGGCCTTTCGTTGTCTTTTTCGGTAAAGGCATAGATGAGTGATTGTTTTGTGGGAATATCAGACCATGCCGTAGGATCTACGTTATTGCCTATATCTGGTTTTGGAATCTTTATGCCGTCTTCGGGCAGTCCGTTTTCGTACATCCTCCTGCCGTCGGTTAAAATATCTTCCGAAATATTTCCCAAATTAAAATACAAATCACCTCCAAAGTCTGCCGGCGTATAGTTGGTTACACCGCCTTCTTCGGGTTTTATGGAGTAATTTTCGTATGGATCCATAAGCCAGAATTGGATGTATTCCACATTGGCCTGTTGAAAATCAGTTGTATTAAGTGACCGCATAATACCACCCCAGCGGTTTTCCGGATCGGTAAATTCGCCATTGGCATCTACATTTTCGGTATCAAAATTATAGGTGCCGCGTTGTTGCGGAAAATAGGCGAGGTCAAAAGTGTTTACAATATTGGATTGGGTAAGGTCTAAATCCAGTTCCGGAAACAATTCGTTATAGGTAACCTGCCTTACTTCTGCTCTGGAGAGTTCATTGTTGTCTATGTTGTCCGGTTTTAGTGATTTGCCGTAAAATAAACGGTCTATGGTGTACCATGCCAGATGGGAACGTTTTTTGCCAAACCGTAGGTTACTGTCATTGGGGTCGCCTGTAAATTGTAAGTTTGGATTTTCCTGATTGAGCGGTACACTGGCCAAAAACCACTGCCGGTAAGAGCCGATGTTTAGCGGTATCTGTGTGCCTTCAAAATCATCAATATAAGAAGCATTTTCGCCATCAATACCACCATTTTTATTTTTGGTAATGCCTGGTAGTAAATAGGCAGCATCTGCCCTTATGGATAGATTAGACGCTACGTCTGTGTCTATATTAGGTAGTTTATTTACCCATCGGGTAAGTTGTGGAATTTCTTTTTGAAAAGTAAGGTTTATACCCAGCATGGTATTATTGGCAGATTCTGATCCAAACTGCATTTTACCAAACGGCCTTTCTCTCATATTTATAAGCGTACCGCCAATGGCTAAGTTTTCGGAAAAAACATGTTGTATATCAAATCCCATATAACTTCTTCGCTGCTGGCTAAATCCGCTATTATTTTCTACGCTTACGTTAATGGGAGCGTTGGATGCCAATAAGTTAGGGTTAATAATCTGTACCGTTCCCATTTGATAATCTACCACATAATCTACTCCTTCCAACAATTCCCTGCCACCGGAGGTAACCGTTACCGAACCACGGGTTACATTAAAAGCATTGAGCGGAATACCACTTGTGCCGTCTGATTTATAGTACCCTTTTAAAAGATATTTATCCTTTTTTTGATATTGGTTTTGAGCTTGCGATTTGGTTAGATTATACAACTCATTAAAGATATAATTCTCATCGGCAGTATTGGTAAGAATGTCGCCAATTTCACCCGGTGCATCCGGTGGTGAAGTGTTGCTATTACCTAATGGCTCTACTGTAGGTAAAATAATTAAGCCTTCCGAGGAATTGATGGTAAGCCCTTCCAGATAGTCAAATAAACCATCGCCTTCAGGCAATAGCCGTTGTGCCTGGTCTAACCTGTCTGCCCGAAGCAGATTGAGTAATGTTCTGTTGCTTACATCAGGTGTTGCGGCATTTTGCAACATATTAAGGGCTACACCTTCTGAATCATCCTGATAGAGTATCTCTAACCTAAAGCCATCCGGTTGTAACTGATAGGCTCCGGGCAGTACATAAATATTTTTCATCATCAAGTCCCACATGGGGATATTGGTGTTTACGATTTCGCTGCGTAAGAGTTTTACCACTAAGTTATCTGGTGCAGTTACCCCGTCTGAAGATAATTCACCAACCCTAAATACGTTGTCGCCCGGAAAATTAGTATCTGTATATTCATAGGCTACGGCAAGAATTTCGCTATCTGTAAGCCTCCTGTTTAAGGAGATAAAACCTAATTCTCTGTTTACGGTAAAATCTATTCCTTCAATAAGCCTTTGTGCGTTTTCTAAAAAAGTGTAATCCGTTCCTTGTTGATAGCCGGCCATGGCAGAATTTACTGTGGCTATATCTCTAATCGAGTTGTTTGGTGTTAAAAAATTTATCAGCGAGTTTGCTTGATTAGAAGGATTTTTGGTGCCGGCAATTGGGGTTACATTTCCTGAATGAATATTTGAGGCATCCCCTTCGCCAAGGTCTGCTATGGCAACGATATTTCGCACATTTTCGGTTACATTACTTTTGTTGGTTACCCAAACTTCTATTTGCGTAATCTGGATGGAACTACTTACCAATGGCAACTGAGCCATGGCTTTGTTAAAATTATCTCTAAAACGCTGTGATAAAAAGAAGTGTCTGTTTTCGTCATAGTCGCTTGCACTAAGTTCAAATTCTGTGATGGTGGCACCGCCTTCTGCGGCTACAGATTGGGTCTGAGATTGTTGTTTGGAAAAAATTCCGGTAACTGTGGTTCTGCCAAATTGTAATTGGGTTTTAAACCCAAAAAGGTTTTGAGCCCCTGTAATTAGAGAATTCTGGATGGGCATACTCACATTTCCCACTTCTATTTTTTGGATAATGTCATCTTCGGTAGGGGTGTATTCAAGTTTTATCTGGTTCTGGAAATTAAAAGTAGATTGGGAATCAAAAGCTGCATTAACACGCAATCTTTCCCCTACTTTGGCATTTAAGCTGGCTCGTATTTCCATATCAAAATCAAAAGTAGTACTTTGCCTGTTGCGTTCAGAAAGTTGCGGATTCTCTACTTTTTGGTATAGAATGCCCATTTTAGTAAGTACAGAACCCTGCGGATTTACTTCAATGGTATTTCCCCCAAAAATATTTTTAAACAACCCTGATTTTATATAGTATTTGGGTAGTAAATTCCGTTGGGCATCAGTGTCTTTTGACCTCCCACTTACAGCGTTTACCTTTTCCTTAAAATATTGGTATATGTCTTTGTTTAGGCGATAGTCTTTATATTCCTTTTGCGACATGTAAGAAGGATGCTTTATGTAATAATCGCCAATTTTCTGAGCCATAATATACTGTTTGGATTCCGGATCGTATATAATCTCGGATTCCATCAGGTTGTTTAGATAGAGGCTGCCTTTCTGAAAACGCTTAAAATCATAAGGCAAATCCGGGATAGAATCATTTTTTAAAGTGTCTATGGCTGTGTCGGCAACTTTTTTTTCAGGTGTTGGAACAGTGTCGGTTTTTTTTGTTGCGGCAGGTGGAATCTGGGCATAGCATTTAATGCTTGCAGAAAATAAGGCAAACAAAAAGATAGTAAAAAAAGTTAATAGTTTGTAGTTCAAGTTTTTACAAGTTTTTCAGAGCTTGTTTTATTACTGTTTCCAAGCTGCTGTTCGGGGTTTCTTGTATAATTTTGAGTACGAGTTTTTCTACTTGTTTTCTAGAATAACCCAATACTTCTAATGCTGATAACGTTTCTTCTTTAATAGTATTGTTAGAAACAACCAAATCTTCTGAAAATTCATAGGTTTTAACAATTTTATCTTTTAAATCTATAATTACCCGTTGAGCCGTTTTAGCTCCTATGCCTTTTACCGATTTTATAGTGGCCACATCTTCTGATGCAATGGCTTCTTGAATTTGTTCCGGTGTCATAGATGATAGCATGGTTCTGCCAATACTGGGGCCTACGCCCGAAACAGAAATTAGTAAAATAAATATTTCACGCTCTACTTTATCGGCAAAGCCAAAAAGCGTATGGGCATCTTCTCTGATGTGTAGGTAAGTGTATAGTTTAATTAGCTCATCATCAGGCAGTTTTGAATAAGTGTTTAAAGAGATGTTGAGAAAATAACCTACCCCATTGCATTCAATCACGGCATGTGTAGGGTTTTTCTCTACGAGTTTTCCTCGGATATAGGTAATCATAAATTGGATGGTTTTAGCCCTGAATATTTCAATTAATACCTCAGTTTTCGATGTTTTTTGATTTTCATCATTATTAAATGAATTCTATTTCAAAAATACTATCTAAACTATTCAGTATTACAAAAATTCAAAATAAATAATTGAACGAGTTCATTAAGTAAAATTTTATCTATAGGCGTATCAAATTTATGAGTTTTTTAATTTTCGTTCTTTTTCCTGAGCATCTATCACCGTGATAACGGCCATATTCACCATTTCATCTACACTAGAGCCTAATTGCAGAATATGAGCGGGTTTTTTAAAGCCCATGATTATAGGTCCTACGGATTCCGCTTCGTACAATTCTTTCATCAGTTTATATGTGATATTTGCCGAATCTAAATTAGGAAAAATTAAAATATTAATCTTTTTATCTACCAATTTAGAAAACGGAAATTGTTTTTTTAGCATAGCATTGTTAAATGCAAAATCGGCTTGTACTTCACCATCTATAATCACATTAGGATATTCTTTGTGTATATGTTTTACAGCCTCAGCTATTTTTGTGCATTCTTTGTCCAAAGATGAGCCAAAGTTGGAATACGACAGCATGGCTATGTTGGGGGTGATGTGAAAAAGTTTGGCCAAATTAGCAGTCATTCGCGAAATGGTAACCAATTGTTCAGCAGTAGGATTTGCATTAATGGTGGTATCTGCCAAAAATATGGGGCCTTTTTCGGTAATCATTAAGTTAGAAGCGGCTATTCGGTTAATGCCTTTGTCCATGCCAATGAGGTCTAACATCGGTTTAACCACATCCGGATAGTTTCTGGAATATCCGGTTAATAAACCATCGGCTTCTCCGGTATTTACCATCATGGCACCAAAATAATTGCGTTCACGCATTAGTTTTTGGGCATCTAATAATTTTATGCCTTTACGTTGGTTCTCCTTCCAGTAAATTTCGGCATACCGTAGTTTCCGGTCTTTTTCTTCATCGGTTTTAGGGTCAAAAATAGGTACTTCCTCATCAAAGTCGATTTCTTTTTTTAAAGAGAGGATTGTGTCTTTTCTTCCCAGCAATATCGGATAACCTATTTTCTCGTCATGTACTATCTGAGCCGCTTTTAAAACATCCAGATGGTCTGCTTCTGCAAATACGATACGCTTAGGATTGTTTTTTGCCCTGTGGTATAAATGGCGTATGATTTTGTTGCTGTTGCCGGAGCGTTCAATCAATTGGTCTTTGTAGGCTTCCCAATCTGTAATAGGTTCCGTAGCTACGCCACTTTCCATAGCGGCTTTGGCTACTGCGGGAGGGATTTCATAAATTAACCGCGGGTCAAAAGGTTTGGGGATAATGTACGTTCTCCCAAAACTGAGATTGACTTCATTATAAACAATATTTATCTGTTCCGGAACAGGTTGTTTTGCCAAATCTGCTAAGGCATGTACAGCTGCCAGTTTCATCTCCTCGTTTATTTTGGTAGCTCGCACATCTAAAGCTCCTCTAAAAATAAATGGGAACCCCAGTACATTATTCACCTGATTGGGGTGGTCAGACCTGCCGGTGGCCATTATAATATCTTTTCTGGTTTCTATTGCCAGATTGTAATCAATTTCCGGGTTGGGATTGGCCATGGCAAAAACTATGGGGTTTTTTGCCATAGATTTTATCATCTCGGCACTTACAACGTCTCCTTGCGACAGGCCGATAAATACATCTGCATTGTTTATGGCATCCGTAAGGCTGTGTATATCTCTATCTGTGGCAAATGCTGCTTTTTGAGGCGTAAGGTTATCTCTGTCTTGTCTGATAACACCTTTGCTGTCAAGCATTACTATATTTTCCTTTTTAACACCCAGTTCAATATATAATTTGGTACATGAAATGGCGGCTGCTCCGGCACCATTGACTACCACATAGACTTTGTCTAATTCTTTTTTTGCAATTTCACAGGCATTTATTAATGCGGCAGCCGAAATTATGGCGGTACCGTGCTGGTCATCATGCATTACGGGGATGTCCAGTTCGTTTTTTAGGCGTTCTTCTATCTCAAAGGCTTCCGGTGCTTTTATGTCTTCTAAATTAATACCGCCAAAGGTTGGGGCAATGGCTTTTACTGTAGATACAAAAGTGTTTACATCAGTAGCCTCAACTTCTATGTCAAAGACATCTATATCAGCAAAGATTTTAAAGAGCAGGCCTTTGCCCTCCATAACCGGTTTTGAGGCCTCGGGTCCTATGTCTCCCAACCCCAGTACTGCTGTTCCGTTTGAGATTACAGCTACTAAATTGCCTTTTGAGGTATATTTATAAACATTTTTTTTGTCTTTATGAATGGCCAAGCAAGGTTCTGCCACTCCGGGAGAATAAGCTAATGACAGATCGCTTTGGGTGGCATATTTTTTTGTAGGGATTACTTCAATTTTCCCCGGTTTGGGAAGGGCATGATAGTTTAACGCCTTTTTTTTCTTTTTTCTGCTATCCATTAAGTTTTATTAGTTTGAGTTGACAAAGTTACAAGTTTACAAAAAAACGAGTTACTATTCTCCCAAAAACCTTATATTTCTTTTTAAACCTTTAAATTTTGTTCTTTTTACAGCCGATTTTTTAAAAATATCTTTAAAAACTGTCTCGGTGATATCTTCCCAATCTTTATATGTCATTTCCAGTAATTGAGGATGTGGATTAAATAATGGTTCATCATGCGGTTTAGAAAAGCGGTTCCAAGGGCAGACATCCTGACAAATATCACAACCGAACATCCAATCTTTAAATTGATCTTTAAAACCTGATGGAATTTTGTCTTTGAGTTCAATGGTGAAATAGGAAATACAATTGCTGCCGTCCACTACATAGGGAGCTATGATAGCCTTAGTAGGGCAGGCATCTATGCAGGCAGTACAGGTGCCACAATGGTCCGTGGTTGGCGAGTCATATTCCAAATCTAAATCTATAATCAATTCGGCAATAAAATAGAATGAACCTACCTTTTGTGTTATTAAATTACTGTTTTTGCCTATCCAACCCAAGCCACTTTTAGCTGCCCAGGCTTTATCCAAAACAGGTGCAGAATCTACAAAAACTCTGCCATTTACCTCCCCAATTTCCTCTTGGATATAATGCAGCAGGCTCTTTAATTTGTCTTTTATTACAAAATGGTAGTCCGTGCCATAGGCATATTTAGAAATTTTATATCCGTCTTCTCGTTGTTTTTTTTCAGGGTAATAGTTTAGCAAAAGAGATATTACACTTTTAGCTCCTTCTACCAATTTTGTAGGATCTAACCGTTTGTCAAAATGGTTTTCCAGATAACTCATTTCGCCGTGCATTCCTGCCTTGAGCCATTTTTCTAATCGAGGAGCTTCTGCTTCTAAAAATTCTGCTTTGCTGATGCCACAAGAGAGAAAACCAAGGCGTTTGGCTTCGGTTTTAATTAATGCGGTATATTTTTCTGCACTCAATTTCTTCTTTCTTAACTGTTCTAATGAAGCATGTTACCTTGGAGTAAAAATTTTAAAATGGTAAATTTTTTAAATCTACATTGCCGCCTGATAGTATAATTCCTACGTTTTTGTTTTTGAACTTTTGCTTGCTATTTAATAATGCGGCCAGAGCTACGGCACCAGAGGGTTCTACAATTATTTTCATTCGCTGCCAGATGAGTGCCATCGCATCTACAATCTCTTGTTCGCTTACTGTTATAATTTCTGAGACATAGTGTTTAATAATATTAAAAGTAATATCGCCGAGTGATGTTTTTAGCCCGTCTGCAATGGTGTTTGTGGTGGTGTTGTGTTCAATTTTCCCGCTTTGTATGGAGCGGAAAGCATCATCTGCAGCAGCCGGTTCAGCTCCTATTACTTTACATGTGTTGCCAAATGATAGTGCACTTAATGCTGAGCCGGCAATCAACCCGCCGCCACCTACAGGAACGATGATAATGTCCAGTTCAGGTTTGTATTCTAATAATTCTTTAGTGCAGGTGGCATTGCCCAGGACTACATTAAAATCATTAAACGGATGTACAAAAGTGGCTCCTGTTTCAACTTGTATTTTTTTTGCTGTGGTTTCCCGGGCTTGTAAGGTGGGTTCGCATTCGGTAATGATACCGCCGTAACTTTTTACGGCATCTTTTTTTACTTGTGGCGAATTGCTTGGCATTACAATATGAGCTTTTATTCCTATATTCTTTGCTGATAAAGCCAAAGCCTGAGCAAAATTTCCCGAGGAATGCGTTACTACTCCTTTACGTTGCTCTTCCTCAGATAAATTCTGAATGGCATTAATTGCTCCCCGCATCTTAAAAGCTCCCGCTTTTTGAAAATTCTCACATTTAAAAAAGATTTTGGCCAACGCCATTTTGTCTAAGGTAGCAGAGGTAATTATCGGCGTATTTTGAATATACGGGCTAATGTTTTCATGAACACTAATAATATCTTCTTTAACTTGCATAGGCTTTATTTTTTTGGGGCTTTTACGCCGGCTTTAACAGCAATTTTCAATTTGTTTTCCGCAGGAGGTATAGGACAGGAATAATCTGTGTTGTAGGCACAATATGGATTGTATGCCTTGTTAAAATCTATAATTAAAGTATCGCCACGGGGAATTTCTACATCTATATACCTACCGCCACCATAGGTTTCATTGCCGTTTGTACTATCCGTAAACGGAATAAATAAATGATTTTTATATTTTGGCTGTTGGATGAGTTCCTGATTTTGATATACGCTAAGGCTATGCCGTTTGCCATTGAGTTCAAAAGTGGCGGTTCCGTATTTTTTATACAATGGCAATCTGTCTGTAGTTGTAGGCATAGCAAAAATCTTTGGATTTTCTTCTAAGGTAAATTCAGCCGAAATACGGTACGTGGAATCAATCTTAAAAAATGGGAGAGTCGTAAAATTTTTTAAATCTATTGCCGTTAGTGGCGATTCTTTCTTGTCAGCAAATTCTCTGTTGAGTTGGTATTGAAAATTCTTAATCTCTGCAGTGTAGTCATCAAACGTTTCTTTTTGTTGTGAACATGCTCCAAAGGAGAGCAACATTAATAATACAATAATTAATCCACTAATTTTTGACATAATTTTTTGAGCAAAGATAGCAAATTACTCGCCAATGGTACCAAATTCAATACCTTTGGAATAAGACACTTTTACTTTATGGCTGTAAAGAGCTTCGTATAAAGGGTATTCTGCTTACATATTTCGCCTGTATTCACCGCCAACTTTAAAAAGAGTTTCGGTAATCTGTCCTAGTGAGCATACTTTAGTGGCTTCCATCAGTTGTTCAAAAATATTTTTATTTTCTAAAGCTTTTTGTTGGAGCAAGCCTAAGGCTTCTTTGGTCTCTCTTTTATAGGTTTTATGCAAATTCTGTACAGTGGTTATCTGTTGCTTTTTTTCCGCTTCTGTAGCTCGTATTATTTCTCCCGGTAAAATGGTTGGTGAACCTTTGCTGCTTAAAAAAGTGTTTACGCCAATTATCGGATAGCCACCACTGTGTTTTAAGGACTCATAGTATAGGCTTTCTTCCTGAATTTTAGAACGTTGATACATAGTTTCCATAGCTCCCAGCACACCACCTCGTTCGGTAATACGGTCAAATTCCGCATAAACGGCCTCTTCTACCAGATCCGTGAGTTCTTCAATAATAAAAGCCCCTTGTATTGGATTTTCGTTTTTGGCTAAGCCCAGTTCTCTATTTATAATTAATTGTATGGCCATAGCCCGCCTGACAGATTCTTCGGTGGGTGTAGTGATGGCTTCGTCATAAGCATTGGTATGTAGGCTGTTGCAATTATCATAAATCGCATAAAGAGCTTGTAGTGTGGTCCTTATGTCATTAAAGTCAATTTCTTGTGCATGCAGCGATCGTCCGGAAGTCTGAATGTGATATTTTAACATTTGGGCTCTTTTGTTAGCTCCGTATTTTTCTTTCATGGCTTTTGCCCAAATTTTCCTCGCTACCCGGCCAATAACAGCATATTCCGGGTCAATGCCGTTAGAGAAAAAGAAAGATAAGTTGGGCCCAAATTCATTAATGTCCATACCGCGTGATAAATAATATTCTACGTAGGTAAAGCCGTTGGACAAAGTAAATGCGAGTTGGGAAATGGGGTTGGCTCCCGCTTCTGCAATGTGATATCCGGAAATAGAAACGGAATAAAAATTCCGCACCTTGTTTTTAATAAAATAGTCTTGTACATCTCCCATCATTCGCAAGGCAAATTCGGTTGAGAAAATACAGGTATTTTGAGCCTGATCTTCCTTAAGGATGTCTGCTTGTACCGTTCCCCTGACTTTTCTAATGGTTTCAGCTTTAATTTTTTTATAAATCACATTTGGTAATACTTGATCTCCGGTAACGCCCAGTAACATTAGTCCAAGCCCGTTATTCCCTTTTGGGAGTTCGCCTTGGTAAATCGGCTTGTTGGTGCCTTTTTTCTTGTAGAGTTCATTTATTTTTTTTTCAACTTCATCTTCCAGTCCTTTTTCTTTTATGTATTTTTCACATTCCTGATCTATGGCGGCATTCATAAAAAAGCCCAAAAGCATGGGAGCGGGGCCGTTTATTGTCATGGAAACAGAAGTAAGCGGATTGGTAAGTTCAAAACCTGAATAGAGTTTTTTGGCATCGTCTAAGCAACAAATAGAAACGCCTGCATTGCCTATTTTTCCGTAAATATCCGGCCGTAAATCCGGGTCGTTCCCGTAGAGGGTAACAGAGTCAAATGCTGTGGATAAACGCTTGGCATCCATGTTTAAACTTACATAGTGAAACCTTCGGTTGGTACGTTCCGGGCTGCCTTCTCCTGCAAACATGCGGGTAGGGTCTTCTCCGGTACGCTTAAAAGGATAAATTCCGGCAGCAAAAGGAAAAACACCGGGAACATTTTCTTGTAATTGCCATTTGAGTACATCGCCCCAGGCTTCGTATTTTGGCAAGGCTATTTTTGGAATTTGCAAATGAGACAGAGATTCTACATGTGTCTTTATATCTATTTGTCTATCACGTACTTTAAAGCTAAAAATAGGTTTTTGGTATTGGCTTTTTAATTGCTTCCAACCTGTTATTGCTTTCCAGTTTTGAGGATGTAAATCTTTTTTTATTTTTACAAAAGCATCATAGATTGCTGATAATGCTGGTTTATTTTTTTCTTGTTTGCCATCCGATAAGATTCTTTTAAACTGATTTTCTACATCATCTAATGAACTAATTTTTTGTCCGGAAATACTTATAAATGCTTTGAATAAACCAAAGAGTTTTTGAGCAATATCGGATTGTTTTTTAGACCATTTGTCATAATTCCGGTTAGTTTCCGTTATTTCGGATAAGTAGCGGACTCTTTTTGGCGGAATGATAAATTGTTTTTCAGTTTCTCTTGTTTCCAAATTTGTTTTTGATTTGAATTGGGTGTTTGTTCTTTCGTTTAGTACGGATAGTATTGCACAATACAAATTATTTACTCCGGGGTCGTTAAATTGCGAAGCCATGGTGCCGTAAACCGGCATGGTGTCCACATTTTCTTCAAACAGCAGATGTGTGCGTTGGTATTGTTTTTTTACGTCTCTCAAGGCATCCAAAGCACCGTGTTTGTCAAATTTATTCAGGGCAATTACATCCGCATAGTCAATCATGTCTATTTTTTCCAACTGTGTTGCAGCACCGTATTCCGGAGTCATTACATAAAGTGAAACCATGGCGTGTTCCAAAATCTCAGTTCCAGACTGTCCAATACCGGAAGTTTCCAAAATAATAAGGTCAAAAGCTGCCGCTTTTAGTATGTCAAGGGCATCTTTAACATTTTTTGATAAGGCTGTATTTGCAGATCGCGTAGCCAGTGAACGCATGTAAACCCGGCTGTTTTTTATGGAATTCATTCTGATTCTGTCTCCTAAAAGTGCACCGCCGGTTTTTCTTTTTGAAGGGTCAACCGAGATAATGCCTATGGTTTTGTCAGGAAAGTCATTTAAAAACCGTCGCACCAATTCATCTACCAAAGACGATTTTCCTGCACCACCAGTGCCGGTAATTCCCAAAACAGGAACTTTATCGCCGGTTGGAGTAAATATTTTTTTGTATTGCTTAAGGTCATTTTCAGCCATTGAAATTAACCGTGCTATTGTATTAACATCCTTCTTTTTAAGGTGTTTTAATGTTTCTGCTTCCTTGAAGTGGTTCAGGTTGGAGTTCTCTTTATTCTCATAAGAGAGGTTTGGGTAGGGGTTATCACATTTTCTCACCATATCATTAATCATGCCCTGTAACCCCATTTTTCTACCGTCATCGGGTGAGTAGATTCGGGTAATGCCATAGTTCATAAGTTCTTTTATCTCTTCCGGCAAAATTACTCCGCCACCGCCGCCAAAAATTTTTATGTGCGGAGCTTCTTTTTTCTGAAGCAAGTCATACATATACTTAAAATATTCATTGTGTCCGCCTTGGTAAGAGGTCATTGCAATGGCTAAGGCATCTTCTTGGATAGCTGTATTTACCACTTCTTCTACACTGCGGTCGTGTCCCAGATGAATAACTTCTACACCTGTAGCCTGAATAATTCTACGCATAATGTTAATGGCTGCATCGTGGCCGTCAAACAGTGAGGCAGCAGTTACTATTCTGACGTGATTTTTGGGTTTGTAAGGCTTAATTTGCTCCATACATTGGTTTTTATGGCAATTTACAATTTATTAGAGAATGATAAAAATCCGGAAAAATTATAGGATTTTAGATATGCTATCAGAAATAAATTCCAACAATGTCTCGTCTTTTTGGGTAAATGGATTTTTAATATGCGAATCAATGTCTATCTGCCCTACATTTTCATCATTTACAAAAATAGGCACTACTATTTCCGATTTTACTTCTATGCCGCAAGATATATAGTTGTTTTGCTCTGTTACATCCTGTACTACAAAATTTTGATTGCTTACGGCTACCTGCCCGCAAATACCTTTGCCAAATGGAATAATGGTATGCTCAGTAGGCTTTCCGGCAAATTGGGCTAATTTTAACTCATTTTTATCTTCATTTTTAAAATAAAAACCCACCCAATCGTAATGCGAAACGGTAACTTTTAAGTAATCACAAATCTCTTGTAGGCAAAGGTCAACGGATGTATTTTTATCAATAATAATGGCAATTTCTTTCTTAATAACAGCTAAATCCATAATTTTATTTTACATTTGAACATAATACCAAAAATACAGTTAAAAGCTTTGAAGGATAGAAGAATAGTCATAAATTTTTTACTGCGGTTTTTTATAACCTATTTCTTGTTAGTAGGTATTTATTCACTGTATTTGCATGCCACACAACAACGAGGTGCTGTTCTTTCTTGTGACCCCATGACCGAGATTGTGGCAAAACATACCGTGGGGTTATCTCATATGCTGGGTTATCCCGCTCATACAGAACAACACGAAGACGAACTCTCTATGAAGCTATATATAGACAATATCTATTCAGCCAGAATTGTGGAAGGTTGTAATGCTATAAGTGTAATCATTTTATTTTTGACCTTTATTATTGCATTTTCCGGCACTTTAAAAGCCACTATATTTTTTGGTTTGATTGGTAGCCTGATTATATATGTAGTAAATATCATTAGAATCTTGGGCTTGTCAAAATTGGAAATGATATATCCTGAATGTCAAGATATCTCACACGATTTGGTCTTTCCCGGAATTATCTATGGTACCACTTTTGTTTTATGGATAATCTGGGTAAATAGGTTTTCTCATCTAAAACTCAGGAAAAAATGAATAAGTGGCTGCGATTGGGTGTTATTGGCGTATTAGTATTTCTGTTGATAATGGTACGTTCGTTGGGAGATAGGATGTTCTACGATCCTTTTATAGATTATTTTAGAAATGACTATTTATATGTAGATATACCCGGTTTTAAATTTTTAAAACTCTTTTATCACCTGATGCTGCGATATTTGGCTAATACCTTAATTTCTTTGGCAATAATCTATTTTGCCTTTCAAAAAAAATCATTAGTCATCTTTTCGATGAAATTTTATGCCATTGCTTTTGTAATCCTTAGTATTATCTATTATTTTTTATTGCGAAACGGAATGGAAAACGGCTATTTGTTTACTTTCTACGTAAGAAGATTTCTTATCCATCCTGTATTTATACTGGTACTTCTTCCGGCATTTTATTATCAGGAGAAATTGGTTAAAACAAAGAAATTTTCGGGATAAAGTATTTTATTCATTGCATTATTCTCTAATGTGGAAATGAGAGACTATAGGCTATATGTAATTAATTGCCCTATGGCTAATAATGACAAAGGAGCCGTTTGGCTTAGCCATTCAACTGAAGTTTTAAATCCCTACTATGGCGATAAAATGTTAAAATGCGGATCAGTTGTGGATACGATAGGGGTAGAATAGGGGTCAAAAATTTTAAATAAAAATAAGGCAAAAAGAGAACTCTTAGGTTAAATTGCAATAATAGGCAAATTGGTTTGTTGTTGGTATATTTAGTTCATTTCCAGTTCTGTTGAGGAAACAAAATGAACATTTTTTTCTTTCAACTCTTTAATTTGCTGCTGGTATTTTTTTAAATCTAATGCCTTTACGCCATCTTCTATTACTATGCAATTAAATCCTGCCTCCAAAGCATCTTGTATAGAATAATATACACATATATCGGCTGCTAACCCGGTAAAATAGAGTTCGGTGATGCCTTTTTCTTTTAAATAACCTTTTAGGCCGGTGGATTTACGTTTGGCATTGTCATAAAAGCCACTGTAGCTATCTATTTTTGGGTCTGTGCCTTTTCGGAAAATAGCCGAAATTGGTTTGGTATCCAAATCAGAATGAAATTCAGCACCCTTTGTACCTTTTATACAGTGATCCGGCCAGAGGGTTTGTGGCAAACCGGCCAGAGAGCCTTGTTCAAAAGGCTTTTTTCCAGGATGATTACTTGCAAAACTACCGTGATTTTTTGGATGCCAGTCTTGGGTGGCGACTATTACATCAAATTTTTGAATAATGTTATTGACTACAGAAACAATCTCATTGCCAAAGGGAACACCTAAAGAGCCGTTGGGCATAAAATCATTTTGGATGTCTATCAGTAACAAGGCTTTTTTCATGGTTGTTTTGTTTGTGGTTATCCTGTTTAGAGCTTAACAGGATTTTAAATTAGATTTTTAATATCAGGTATTTTACATGTTATTTATACTGTTTCATCAAAGCATTACGTTCTCTTTTTAGAGCATTACTAATTCCTATTTTATACTGATGCGGGTTGTCAAAACGTTTGTGCTCTTCCGGGAGTTGGCTAAAACGCTCTAAACTGTAAGTTCTTATCTCTTCCAGAGATTTTAGAGGAATGGTAATTATTCCGTTTTTCATTACCGGTTGTAAAATAGGTTCCTGGTTTAGCCCTGTTAGGCTCATGTTCTTTAGTGGTTGATGTGGATGGTACATGTGTTCAATCCGGTTTTCGTTAGCTAGCCCTATGGCATCTGCTCCTATCCAGCTACCATTATTGTCCTTTATTCTAAAGACTTGCTTGATATGAGGCAATGTAATTTTAAAAATATTCTCTGATAATTTTATTCTAGGTTCATTATTGTAAAAAACTAACTTATAAACACCGTCTAATGCTGCATCCGGCCTACCGATAACCAAGCTGGTACCCACACCGTAAATATCTATACAGGCTTTTTGTTCCTGCAGACTTTTTATCACCCGTTCATCCAATTGGTTAGAAGCAGCAATTTTAACATAGTTCAGTCCGGCATCATCCAGCATTTTTCTCGCTTTTCTGGAAAAATATGCAAGGTCGCCACTGTCTAAACGAACACCCAGTAGCTTATGCCCGCGGCTTTCCATTTCTTTGGCTACGGTAATGGCATTAGGAATGCCGCTTGTTAGTGTGTTATAAGTATCTACCAGTAATATACATTTTTCCGGCCGGTTTTCGGCAAAAGCCCTAAATGCAGTGAGTTCCTCATCGTAACTTTGAATAAAAGAATGAGCCATAGTACCTGATACAGGAATGTTATAATCCAGTCCGGCCATCACATTACTTGTGCCATTAAATCCGCCAATAAATGCAGCTCTGGCAGCAGCATATCCACCGGTACCCTGAGCCCTACGCAAGCCAAAATCAATTAAGGTTTTATCATTTGCTATCCAACGAATTCTTCTGGCTTTGGTAGCTATGAGACTCTCAAAATTTAAGGTGTTTAACAAAATGGTTTCTATGAGTTGGGCATCTATTAAAGAAGCTTCTACCCGTAAAATAGGCCTGTTGGGAAAGACTACATCGCCTTCTTGAGAAGAATATATGGTCCCTTTAAAGGAAAAGTTCTTTAGATAATTTAAAAAATCAGCATCAAAGTTCTCTTTTTTTAAAAAATCGAGGTCTTCTTTACTGAATTGCAGTTTTTTTAATGTTTTTAGTAAATCTTGCAAGCCTGCAAAAATTGTATATCCTCCACCAAAAGGATTTTTTCTAAAATAATAATCAAACACCGCTTTTTCAGCTCCTTTTTTATTTTTAAAATAAACCTGAGCCATACTGAGTTGGTACAGATCGGTGTAAGTAGCAGTATATTGGAAAGCCATAAAAATATTTTTTTATAAAGGTATTGTTTCTATTGATAAATACCTTGTTGAATGAAAAAAATTTCAGATGCCTCATAATTTCGGAAAATATGTATTTTAGCTATCAATTTAATACCTTATAAAATGAAAAAATCACTATTATTATTTGTTTTAGTAGTAACTTTAACACTTGCTTTTTCCGCCTGTAAGAGCGATAAAAAAGAAGAATCTAAAGTTGAAGAAAAAACCAAAGTGGCAGATAATGTAGTCTATCAGTGTCCTATGGACTGTGAAGATGGTAAATCCTACACTAAACCCGGTACCTGTCCGGTTTGCAAAATGGATTTAAAGGAGAAAGAAGTTAATTTAGAGTAATAATTTTTCTGGCTTAAGTCGATAAAATTCATTATTTCTTATAGAAATCATCTTGACTTTTTGCTTTTAATCGAATTCAGGTTATGAAGCTGTATCTTCTTTTAGGTGTTGATAATCAATAAAATATTTGATTGTTTTATGCCTGATATTTTAGATAGGCCAAACGTAACCCCTGATAATAAAAATTTTATCGATACCATTAATACTATTTCTACCTCGAAAATTACTCAATAAAAAGTGCTTTTTTACGCTATATTGCGTTGTAAAAGATCAATCTCAAAACAAAAAACCGCCAGAAAAATCAGGCGGTTTTTAAAATTTATTATGAATACTTTACTACATCATTCCGGGCATTCCGCCGCCACCCATTGGCATTCCGCCACCGGCAGCAGGTGTGTCTTCTTTAATGTCAACCAAGGCACACTCAGTAGTTAAAATCATACCGGCCACAGAGGCGGCATTTTCCAGAGCTATTCGTGTTACTTTAGTTGGGTCTATAATTCCTTCTTTAAACATATTTATATATTTTCCGCTTTTGGCATTAAAGCCAAAATCTTTTTTGCCTTCAAGCACTTTAGAAGCAACTACAGAACCTTCGCTACCGGCATTTTCTACAATTATACGCAGTGGTTCTTCAATAGATCTGGCTACTATTTGTACACCTGTGGTTTCATCTAAATTGTCTGTAGTTAATTTTTCTAATTTTGCTTTTGCTCTAATTAAGGCTACGCCACCACCGGCAACAATACCTTCTTCTACGGCAGCTCGGGTAGCATGTAGGGCATCATCTACACGGTCTTTCTTTTCTTTCATTTCTACTTCAGAAGCAGCACCTACATACAATACAGCCACACCACCGGCCAATTTAGCCAAACGTTCTTGTAATTTTTCTTTGTCGTAATCAGAAGTGGTGGTTTCTATTTGAGCCTTTATTTGATTTACTCTATCTTTAATAGCGTTCTTTTTGCCGCCGCCATTAACAATAGTAGTGTTATCTTTATCTATGGTAACAGTTTCTGCTGTACCCAACATGTCCAAAGTGGTGTTTTCTAAGGTAAATCCGCGTTCTTCGGAAATAACGGTACCACCTGTAAGAATGGCTATATCTTCTAACATTGCTTTTCTTCTGTCACCAAATCCAGGAGCTTTAACCGCTGCTATTTTTAAGGAACCTCTAAGTTTGTTTACTACTAAGGTAGCTAAGGCTTCTCCTTCTACATCTTCGGCAACTATTAATAAGGGTTTGCCGGATTGTGCTGCGGGTTCCAATACAGGTAAGAGGTCTTTCATAGAAGAAATCTTCTTATCGTATAACAATACGTATGGATTTTCTAATTCAGTAACCATTTTTTCAGAGTCGGTTACAAAATAAGGAGATAAATATCCGCGGTCAAATTGCATTCCTTCTACTACATCTACATAGGTATCTGTACCTTTTGCTTCTTCTACGGTAATAACACCTTCTTTGCCTACTTTTTCAAAAGCTTCTGCAATTAAATCACCTATGGTTTCATCGTTATTGGCAGAAATAGAGGCTACTTGTTTTATTTTGTCCATTTTATTACCCACTACTTCCGATTGTTTTCGTAAATCGGCTACCACAGTTTCAACAGCCTTATCTATACCTCTTTTTAGTTCCATGGGGCTGGCTCCGGCAGCTACGTTTTTAAGGCCTTCTTTTACAATAGCTTGGGCCAATACAGTGGCGGTAGTAGTACCGTCTCCGGCCAGGTCATTGGTTTTAGAAGCTACTTCTTTTACCATCTGGGCACCCATGTTTTCAAGAGTGTCTTCCAGCTCAATTTCTTTGGCTACGGTAACACCGTCTTTGGTAATTTGTGGTGCACCAAATGATTTGCCTATAACTACATTTCTTCCTTTTGGGCCCAAGGTTACTTTTACTGCATTGGCTAATGCATCAACACCGCGTTTTAACCCATCACGCGATTCTATATCAAAAATTATATTTTTTGCCATTTTTATTTTTATTTTTTAAAGTTTACGCTGTTCCCAGTGTTTGAGGACAGTTTGGTTAAAATTCTATTAACTAATTTAAAGTATTGCGAAAATGTCGCTTTCTCTCATTATTAAATAATCCCCACCGTCTAGTTTTAGTTCTGTGCCGGCGTATTTTCCGTATAGTACGGTATCGCCTACTTTTACGGTAGTGGGTTCGTCTTTTGTGCCTTTACCTACGGCTACTACTTTTCCTTGTTGTGGTTTTTCTTTTGCAGAATCCGGAATATAAATGCCCGAAGCTGTTTTAACCTCCGCTTCCATTGGTTTTATAACAACTCTGTCTGCAAGCGGTTTAATGTTTATTTTGCTCATAATAAATAATTAATAATTTTTTAGTAAATTAAATCGATAGTGGCTTAAAGCCAAAAACATGCCAGTTTGAAATAACTGACATATAGACATTTTAGATTTTTGTACTTACATGGTTGTCAAAAAAAATGCCAACCTGTCATTGGTTGGCATTTTGCATATTGTTTTACACTTTTTAATTGGTGGTGTCCTGAACCGTATTGTTATTTTGGTTGTTAGCCGGCATTTCAACGGTGTTTCGCTCATTTAGTGTTTCTTCTATTTGAGACTGGGTATTTACGTTATCTCTGGGGATGGCGAAATTGGATAACAGGATTAACGCTCCCAATGCTGTAGCCAGTGTCCAGGTACTCTTGTCTAAAAAGTTGGTTGTATTTTTAACACCACCTAGATTTTGTGTGCCTGCACCGCCAAAGGATGATGATAGGCCGCCACCTTTTGGGTTTTGAACCATAATTACCAATATTAGCAAAACAGCTACTATAACTATAAGGATTAGAAATAATGTATAGCTCATATTATGATGTATTTTTTTGTAAGAATTTTATCGCTTTAATTCGGTCTGCAAAGAAACTACTTTTTTCCGGATATTTCAAACTTAATATTTTAAATGCTTGTATGGCCTTGTCGTATTTTTTTTGTTCCAGATAAACTCTGGCCAAAGTTTCGGTCATTAAGTCTTTGTTTTCCTGGCTGCTCTCTCCGGCTATATTGCCCTTGGCTACGTCTTTTTGTGGCCTTATTTTAGGATTGGTTTTTATAAAATTTTCTATTAATTCAAAATTTTTCTTCTTTTTTGCCCAAGTGGTTTCTGTTGTTTTTTGATGTTCTTTTTGTTTGTGTACGGTTTGTTTTTCTTCTGCGGAACGAGAAATAGGCTTAAGGTTGACTACTTGTAGCCAATCATTAAAGGAATGCAGTTCGTCCCTATCAAACGCTAATGGCTTTCCTATCTCCAATTTTTCTTTGACTTCTTCTAAAGTATCTGCCTTTTTGGTTTTTAATACTTCTTGGTGAGTACCAATATTTTCATGTAATCTGGTAGATTGGTCTATTACTTCGGCATCTACCACATCTTTGCTTGCTATAAACCGCTTTTGATCTTTGATAGGGTTGCTTACATGCAATGAATTAGCAGTAATAAAATCAAATAATACTGTTCTGTTACAGGTATGTGCCGCTGTTTTCTTTAAAAAGAGATTGTATTTAAAGCTGTGTTGTTTTTTTAAAGCGTTGAGATGCAGCATTCGGGCAGCCTGAAAATACGGATAACTTTCTATAATATCTTCCAATTGGTTGGTTTGTGCAACCGTAACCGTATCAGGATTTATTAGAAGTGATGTAAATTCAGATGTGTTCATATCTTACCAATTGGCCACTGAGGCATTAAAAATATCCTGAGTTATGCGTTCAAAAATTTCTTCTAAGGCGGCATCCAAAACCCCTCCTGTTAATTGCTGATTTGCTCCAAAATCCGAATAAAAAGAAAATGTTTTTTCAAAGTTTTTTTCTTCATCTAAATTGTTGTAATACCTTACTCTTACTGCAATGGTTAATCGGTTTTGGGCTGCACGTTGGTCTGCAGTTGCGGTAATGGGCAAAATTTTATAATCTGTAATTTCGCCTTCAAAATGTAAATCGCCTCCCGTTCTGGTTAGGTTTAGGTTGGTTTGCCGTACAAATAGGTCTTGTAAGGCTGTGGTAAACTTCTGGCTCACCGAGGGTTCTACCAATTGGGCATCATTAGGAAAAAAATCAATCTGTACAGTTTTTGCATCTCCGGTGTCACCGCCGGTAAAGGAATATACTCCACAACTTTGAGCTATACCTAATGTAAGAATTAGCACTATAATTTTTTTCATTCCTTATGATTGATGTTTAATTGTTTAATCGTTGAGCAGATAAATATTTTTTCATTTACCATAGCTTTAGCTGAGATGGGCAATTTTTCAATCTCAAATTTCATCTTTCTTATAGGTCAAACTGCTTAATCTTTCTATACAATGTCCGCTCTGATATGCCCAAATCTTTTGCGGCCAATTTACGTTTATTATTATTTCTTTCCAGAGCTTTTTTAATCATTTCTACTTCTTTTTCTTGTAAAGACAAGGTTTCTTCTACGGTTTCGGCATCTTCGTATTTGTCTTTATAGGCGGTGTGCTGTGGCTCTTGGTAAGTTTCGGTTTTGTTTGGCGAGATAATTTCTACCAAACTTTCTTCACCAGTATCATCGCCATAAATTTTTTGGATGAGTTGCTGGGTGTCTTTTACATCTGTTTCCTTGTCGTCATTCATCAGCGAAAGCGTTAATTGTTTAAGGTCATTAATGTCATTTCGCATGTCAAACAGCACTTTGTACAGAATTTCCCGTTCATTGGAAAAATCTGATTTTTCGGATTGGTTTTTTATCAACGCCGGAAAGTTGTCTGAATAATCCGGAAGATAACTCTTTAAAGTGCGTTCCGAAATTTCACGGTTTTGCTCTATTACAGACATTTGTTCAGCTATATTTTTAAGTTGCCTTATATTACCTTTCCAAGAATAATTTTGTAGTGAAATAACAGCCTCATCCGATAGCCTGATGGTGGGCATCTTATATTTCTGTGCAAAGTCCGAAGCAAATTTTCTAAACAACAGATGGATGTCTTCTTTCCGTTTTCGTAATGGTGGCAGGTGAATATCCACGGTACTCAATCGGTAAAAAAGGTCTTCTCTGAATTTTCCTTTATTGATGGCCTCTAGCATGTTAAGGTTGGTAGCGGCAACTATTCTTACATTGGTCTTCTGCACTTTTGAAGAACCTACTTTTATAAATTCGCCGTTTTCTAAAACTCTGAGTAAACGTACCTGAGTGGTTAGGGGTAGCTCGCCCACTTCGTCCAGAAAAATGGTGCCACCATCTGCCACTTCAAAGTAGCCGCTGCGAGTTTGAGTAGCTCCGGTAAAGGAACCTTTCTCATGGCCAAACAGTTCACTGTCTATGGTTCCTTCTGGAATGGCACCACAGTTAACAGCGATGTATTTGGCGTGTTTTCTGTGCGATAACTGATGGATAATTTTTGGGATACTTTCTTTTCCAACACCACTTTCGCCGGTAACTAGCACTGTAATATCCGTAGCGGATACCCGAATGGCTTTTTCAACGGCACGATTCAATTCCGAATCATTGCCTATAATGCCAAAACGTTGTTTTATGGTTTGTAAGTTTTCCATTTTATTGAGATACAAGACGTTTAGAAACAGGAATCAAGATAATAAATGTTATGATAAATATTAATTTCTAGTTTTCATATATAAAATCATTTGTCA
>PDWJ01005158.1_pt1 | contig 37098 bp, 36 predicted proteins | sample 1430881 | NCBI WGS metagenome assembly PDWJ01 (sample SAMN01162460, study PRJNA174530) | Oral metagenome, whole genome shotgun sequencing project. | biome: Marine environment; feature: Marine mammal; material: Swab sample of the gingival sulcus; isolation source: swab sample of gingival sulcus...
AAATATTTTATATGATCTTGTCAGTATGTATGACTCTCAATCTGATTTGTTTAAATTAGGTCGAAGTTGGGAAGGTGATTTTTTTAGTTTCGATAGCAACTTATCAGAGGGGTGGTCAAAAGTGTTACAGTTTACTCCTGAGGTAATAGATACAACTGTATGACAGCGAACCTGGCCGAGAACTTATTTATGCACCGGCTAGTGTCCTGTCAACGCTGCTCTGTCGTATCCTGCTTGTCTTTTTCAGCCCTTATGCAGCCTTGCCCTGTGTCACATAGCACGACTATGCAACACAGGACAAGGCTGCATAAGGACAAGAAAAATCCAGCGCCATATCCTGACATTTCAGCGTTGACATGACACTAGTGTCCTGTCAACGCTGAAATGTCAGGATATGGGAGTTCCGGGACACCTTATCTAATTTTTTCGACCCCGTGATTATACAACTGCTTTATCTTCTGTCAATAAATAAGGTGTCCCGGGAACTTACCCTGACCTTTTCAAGGCCCATAAACAATCTCTTACCACAGCGGCTTGAGCACTTCTTTATTATCTCTGCTGCCCTGCCTGAGCTGAAGTGTTTTGAACTCCTGCCAGGCTGTCCACAGGGCTTCACCGTTCCAGGGAGTGACGCTGCCCCCTTCCACCGTCTCTTCTGCTGACGGAGCATAACGAGAACGGTACAACTCGTCCATGGCATGCTGAAGATCAATACTGACCTGATGCCCGGTATTACCTGGAAGCAAACGGTGCAGCGCCTGTATGGCCTTATCACTTTCATGGGATAAACAGGCCTGACGGAGCTGTTGTTCCGTCTTATTGAAAACATCTTTTTGCGTCACCGCAGGCTTTAATTCTGTGCTCGAGGACAAGGTGTTTTTTTGCTTGCTACGCAGACCAAAAAAAAGCCACAAAAGCGTTGTCACAAGCCAGCAAAAAGCAAAAAAGGCCGTCAGGCCCTGCCAGAGCACAAGGGCTGCTTGCTCGACCAGGGGAGCTGACCGGCCAGGTTCACGGCGGGCAACCTTGTCTGTACTTGCTGTGGCGTCTGGTACGGTGACCTTGATATTTGTTTTTTCCTCAGGAGTTAAGGGCTGGATTACGTCCTCCTGGGAAGGCATAACCGTAACGCTCAGATTCTCCAGTCTGGCCACCTCTGGTGCACCGGTCTGAACATTCCACCAGGGAACTGAAATCTCCGGCAGGGTATAGGTGCCGGGGGAGTTAAAAATAAGGGCTATCCGCTTTTCCAGGCTGCCTGTGATCCCGTTATTGCCAGGTCTGTCAGTTCTGGCTGCCTGATCTGGATACATACGAATTCCCTGAGTATGCTCTAGCTCTGGTTCCGGTAAACGGGCACTGAGCTGGCCCTCTGCCTCAAGGTTCAATGTCAGGGTAACAGGATCACCGACCTTGACCTTATGGTTTGCCCCGGCCCATGAGGCCTGCAGGCGCACCTTGTCAGCTGGAAGCCATAGACCTGCATCTGGCTGAACTGGCGGTTGCACTTCCAGACGCAGGCTGGTGGAGCGAACGCTTTTCATGGCACCGCCGGAAGAAAATGGATAGGCAAAAAGGCTTGAACTGTTTTCCAGCCTGGCATCAAAACGAACCGGAGAGATAATAATGGTTCCGGGCTGCTCCGGGAAGAGCACGTAACGCCGCTCAAAAACCTTATACTGACGGCCATCCTTCTTACGCAAATACTGAATATCATCGCCCAGCTGACTCAGACTTGCATGGTCAGCCACTGGTTCGGTCAGACTTGCCTGGGCGACCCTTTGACCGATATAGACCTGAACAGTATAGATGACCTGACTGTGTACGTAAGGTGTTTCAGGTTCTGCCGACACCTGGACAAAAAAGTCCTGCGATGTGCTTAAGGTTCTGCTGCCCGAACCTGAGGCTGTGCCAACGGGACTCACCTGCAGGGTCAGGGGCCGGGATCGCAGCATATCCTTGCCGGCTTTGACCTGAAAGGCTGGAATCGACAGGCTGCCACTGCGTTTAGGGATGAGCGTCAGCGACCAGGTGGTGGACTGCCTGATATCGCCATTCATCACCTGCATGGAGGTACCGTTTTTCTGGGAAATGATGCTGAAATCCTTGTCCAGAATGGAAAAATCAGGGGAACTTTGCTCTCTGCCGCCCTCCAGGATGACCTTAAGGCCAACCGATTCATTTTCGGCAATGGACGTTCTGTCCAGCTCAGCCCGAAGCTGGAGCGTATCCTGAGCGGCAAACGGTTGGGCACCACCCGGTATCTGCATTGCCAACAGCAGGGTGAACAGAAAAAAGATTGGTTTCAACGATTTTACCATTGTTCTGTTTCCTCCTGTTCCTTGCCAAACTGGCGCTGATACTGAAAGAGAAATTTTCGGCGCCATAAACCACCAGGATCGTCGGGTATGGCCTGAAGGCGCGGATCAATCTGAACCTGCCGGGTGCTGACCTGTTCATCCTGCCTGTCCTGATCATCCTGGCCTGTCACCGCCTGTTGTTCTTCATTTTTTGTCTCTTTTGCTTGTTCTCTTTTTGGAGCTGCAACAGCTTGCTGCTGGTCTTTGTCGGCTTTATCTGCGCTGTGCTGTTCTTCCTGTTGTCCCACCGGCTGCCCGGTGCCCCCTTCTTCATTCATGGATGTATTGTCCTGTCTGTCTGCCTTTTGCCCCTGCTGCCTTGCTGTTGCCTGCTGGTTGTTTTGTTGCTCGTGCTCCTGCTGCGCAGTATCCAGAGTATCCTCTTTCCCTTCCTGCTGGTCTTTGCTGTCTCCCCTGCTTTGCTGCTGGTCCTGCCTGTTTCCGTTTTGCTGCTCTTTGTTTTTATTCTGCCGGTCACCATTATTTTGCCTTTGCTGCTGCCTTTGCTGATCTTTGAGCTGCCTGACCAGGTCACGGTTTTTTTTAGCGTCCTCATTATCCGGTTCCTGCCTGAGCACCTCATCCCAGGCAGCCAGGGCCTCATCAAGTCTGCCGATTTTGGCAAGCACATTGCCGCGATTATAAAGAGTCTGGGGATCATCCCCCTGCAGGTTAACCAATGCCTGATCAAACTGGCCAGCCTTATAGCTGGCCGCAGCCTTCCATTGGGGATCGGTGAAAAGCTCTGCCGCCTTTGCAGCATTCTGTTTGATCCCGGCGCTGTCAGTTGAACCATTGTTTGCTGCTGCTTCAGCTGCTGCCATAAGCTGTGCCGCCTGTTGATTCCGGTTCAGCCAAAGCTCGGCAGCCTGGGCAGATGTAATCCCTCCGGGAACAGGAATAATGGCTCCGGCCACTAACAATACCATTGCCAGCAAAAGGCCTCGCCGAAAAAGTATGAGCAGCAATGGGAGTACCGGGATCAGCAGCCATATACCCTGTTCATACCAGCGATTAACCGACATCTTTTTTTCATCTTGTTGCTTTTTGGAGGCAGTCTTACTCATCCCGCCCAGAAGGTAGTGGATATCACTGCCATTACCGGTCAGTCGATGATAACGGCCATGACCAAATCGGGCAGCGGCTTTCAGGCTCGCCTCAGTGAGCCTGGCAATGACAATGCGACCTTGATCATCCAGCAAAAAACCGCCATTTTTTTGCTCTTCTGCGGCATTAACGCCCCCCTTGACATTGCCCTTGTCCATTGCCCTGAGCTTCTCAACAACCTCCTGATGATAACGCTGTCCAGCCGCTGCAGCTGAACCACCTGGGACAGGTGCTCCCCTGGCCGTGCCAACACCCAGTACAGACACCCGATAGTCAGGGATGGCCTTTATCTGTTCCTCTACCCTGGCAATATGCTCTTTGGGGATACCATCGGTGACCAGTAAAATGTCACCTTCTGGCATACCAGCCTTGCGCAGCAGGTGAGCTGCCAGGGCAATGGCCCGGTCAGGACGTGATCCCTGAGCTGGCATCATGGCTGTTTTCAGTGCCTTCATCTGTAACGCCAGGGTCTCTGCATCCGAAGTGAGCGGGCAGAGTACAAAAGGGCGTGCTGCATAGACCACAATGGCATTCTGGCCATCACCTCGCAGCTGAACAAGGTCGAGTATTTTCAGCTTGACCCGTTCCAGCCTGCTGGGGCTGAGATCCCGGGCATCCATGGAACGGGAAAGATCAAGGGCGATAACCAGGGCCGCGCTGTTGCGGAAAACAGGTTGTTCCTGTTTTTTCCAGACAGGGCCGGCCAAGGCGGTGATGGTCAGGATAAAGCTGCAAAGAGCGAGTGTTCGTCCAATGGCAGCAGATGTGCTGTTCGTGCCTTGCTGCTGTTTACTTGAGAGCAGGTAAGGCTGCAGGGCCGGGTCAATAACCTGTTCCCAGTTGCTGTCTGTGGCTTTGTTATTCTGGTGTCTCCATAACAGGAGCAGCACTGGGATTATTGCCACAAACCACCAGGGACGAAGAAAATGAAAAGTACTAAGCATAGCCTCAAGATGAGTAGGTTTTTCGTAACGGCTCCCGGCTCTCCCCTCTTCGGGCGTTCACGACAGGCCGCATAGAGGGGCTATAGCTGCCAGTCGCGTCTGCCCGGATCCGGGCAGCCTGCAAGCAGTTACCGTTTTTCCTTATTCCGGCTGTACATGACCAATATTGGTGAACCCGAGAAGCAGGAGGAGTATGCTGGACAAAATAAATGCTGCTCCCAAAGGCCAGAAAAAAAGTGCTGTCTGTGGCCGAAAATACTGCTTTTTATCCACCACCGGCTCAAGCGTATCAACCATGGCATATATGTCTTCCAGGCCTGCTGTGTTCGTGGCCCGGAAATATTGTCCATCAGTGCGCTCTGCAATTTTTTTGAGTAACCCCTCGTCCAGATTCTTTGAGGGGTTTACCACCCTGGTTCCCAAAAAGGAAGAAACCGCCATTCGGTCTGAGCCGACCCCGATGGTATAGATCCTGATACCTTCTTTAGCGGCGATATCTGCAGCATCAAGCGGCTTAATAACCCCTGCGGTGTTAGCACCGTCGGTGAGCAGAATAATGACCTTTTCCCCGGGAACCTTCTGCAGCCGCTTGATGGCAAGTCCCAGAGCGTCACCAATGGCGGTTCGTTCTCCGGCCAGGCCGATCAGCGATTCGTTAAGCATGATGCGCACAGTTTCACGATCATAGGTCAGGGGAACATGTAGATAGGCCTGGGTACCAAAGACCAAAAGGGCAACATTATCATTGAAGCGGCGGTCAATGAACCGGCCAGCTACGTCCTTAACGGCAGCAAGCCGATCAACCTGCTGATTATGCAAAGTAAAATCCTTGATTTGCATGCTGCCTGAAATATCCACAGCGAGCAGAATATTGCGTCCGCTCACAGGAAGAGCCACAGGTTTTCCCAGATATTGGGGGCGGGCAAGAGCCGTGATACACAGAGACCAGATCAACAACCCACAAAATAAAAAAAGGCTTGAACGCCAGGATTTTTTTTTCTCCCAGGTCGGTGACTGGTATTGACCATATTGAAAAAAATCCTCGGCAAAAGGGACGTATAAACTGGCTGATCTTTGAGGCGAGGCTGGCGACATAAACAGACGGAACAAAACAGGCAGGGGCAAAAGCACAAAAACCCAGGGCCAGAGAAAGGAAAAATGCTCAAACATGGTCTTGTCTCCTTTCCTTTTTTAGCCGATTACCAAAAGAAAAAATTGGCTTTGCCGGGAGCGCGTTAAGCCATTTTCTGCAGAGTTGTATATGCGTCTCGTCAGTAAGGCCTTGTTTGTCATAGGCTGCATGCAGGAGTTCTCTTCCTTTGCCTGAACTGAAGCTTACCTTGCCGTTACAGAGTTTTTCCAGCCATTGCTGCCAACACTCGCCAGTACAGCCAGCAATGGCCTCGGCAGAAAAACGGGTCAGACAGATCCTGCGCAGCAAAATGGAAAGCCGGGCTGCCAGGACGTGACCAGAACAGCGGCCCTGATGATAGCTGGCCTGCAAGGTGTCCAGCTCTCTGCCAGCTGCTCTGCGCCAGGCCTGAGCACGCCAGCGAAACGAGAGAAGAACAAATATGCCAATCACGATCAGCAAGGCTATGGCGAGAATAATCCATCCTGGTGCTGGCGGCCACCAGGAAACCGGTTCAGGTAAATGATAGGGTTGAAGCGGCAGGTGCGAATAATCCATGGGAACCTCGATTATCCGAGAATCCGGTTACCAGAACTCATCTTGTGCTTCATGCCTCTTCCACCTCCGCAATATAAGCCAGAGAGCTGCTGTGGGATATATATGTCAACATGTTCTGTCGTGGAGAGAGGCAGAAAATCGATGCCCAGCTGATGACATAGCGTCTGCAGTTGCTGCTGACGATTCTGAAAGCCCTTGGCGTAATGTTGCCGGAAACGTGTTTGTCCGCTGTAAAAGGAAAGGGTATGCTGTCCGTCACCTAACCGGTACCAACCTGGTGGCGGCAGCTCTTTTTCCAGCGGATCATGGAGGAAGCAGACAAGAACCTGGTTGTCGCGGGCCAGCCTGCCCAATTGCTGTTCTGCCTGCTGACTGAGGGCACGCATATCGGAAAGAAGGATAATCAGATTACCGTTCCTGCTGACCCGGCAAAGCCGGATGAGGTGCTCAGTCATGCTGGTCTGGCGTTCTTTCTGACTGAACAGCCGTACAGCGTTCATTCTCTGATCGAAAATCTGCTGATTCTCCCAGGCAGGATGCTCACACAGCTTTCTGAAAAAACGAAGCACTGATCTGTCTCCAAGGCCAGGGCGCAGTTCCTGACGGATTTCTCCGGCAAAGATTATACCCCCCAGACGATCCCCTCTGGCCGCTGCACTCCAGGCAAAGAGTCCCGCCGCTCTTGCCGCCTGCACAGCCTTGAAGACGCCCTTGCTGGCAAAAAACATGGAAGGATGGAGATCCACCCACAAAATCACTGCCCTGTCCCGCTCTTCCTGAAAAAGTTTTGTATGCGGCTTGCCCAGCCGAGCGGTGAGACGCCAGTCAATGGTACGGATATCATCTCCCTGCTGATAGGGGCGCGCCTCAGCAAACTCCATTCCCCGGCCCCGAAAGACTGAACGATAACTACCGGCCTGCCTAGAGCTTTTTTTGCCTACAGGAAGGGTGCCTCTTCCCGCCCTGGCACGCAGGTCAATCAGGTCGTCTATGGTAATGCGGACAAGATTACTGACAGCTAAGGAAGAAGAAGGCTGTTGTGGCTGCTTCCGGCCTGAGGTTTCAGGTGCAAACAAACGGTTACGTTTAAGGCTGTTCATAAGGACAACGGCTCTTGAAAGTCAGGGAACAGGCACCTGTTCCAGCAGGGAGTCAATGACCATGTCCGGGCTGATTCCTTCCGCTTCTGCCTCAAAGGTAAGGAGCACCCGATGGCGAAGAACGTCCCTTGCCATAGTCTGAATATCTTCAGGGGTGACAAAATCTCGTCCTTTTAGCCAGGCGTGAGCGCGGCTGCAACGATCAAGTGCAATGGCTCCCCTGGGGCTTGCCCCATACAAAATCCAGCGGTTCTGCTGACCAGGAGAAGAAGGCGGGCCGCTGCTCTGCAGATGAAAAGTGCGCCGGCTGCGGGTGAGCTCAATAAGGTGCAGGATATAGGACTCAAGTTTTTCGCTCATATAGACATCAAGCACCTGGTTGCGAGCCGTGAAAAGCTGCTCTTGAGCCAATGGCACCGGCGCCGGAAGCGAATGTGTGGAGGTACGTGCTTCGTTGCGGGTTAACTGCAGAATTTTTCGACTGGCGTCTAAATCAGGATAGCTCACCCGTACGTGCAGAAGAAAACGATCCAGCTGGGCATCGGGTAACGGATACGTACCCTCATGCTCCAGGGGGTTCTGGGTTGCCATAACCAGAAAGAGGGGTGGCAGTGGATAGGTAGTGCCTCCCACGGTGATCTGGCGTTCTGCCATGGCCTCCAGCAGGGCTGACTGCACCTTGGCCGGAGCACGGTTGATTTCATCTGCCAGGATCAGGTTATGAAACAACGGTCCAGGCAGGAAGTGAAAGCTCCCATCCTGAGGTCGATAGATATCAGTACCGGTCAAATCAGCAGGTAAAAGGTCAGGAGTAAATTGAATGCGATGAAAATCACCTTCAATCTGGTCGCTGAGGGTTCGTACCGCTCTGGTTTTGGCAAGGCCAGGCGGTCCTTCCACCAGAAGGTGTCCGTCAGCGAGCAGGGCAATAAGCAGCCGCTCAACCAGTATCTCCTGGCCAATGATTTGCTGCTGAATACGTTCGGCAAGTTCTTGAATATATGTTTGCATGGACTTTAACTCAGAAAAAAACAACACTACTCGCAGGGCAAAAAGACAAGCAGCGTTGCCAGGACACTAGCAGCTATAGCCCCTCTATGCGGCGGGTCGTGATCGTCCGACAACGGGCGGGCAGGAAGCTGTTACCACAAAACCTGATTTCCAGGCGGGTTCAGGATGAAACCAGAGAGACCGCCGAATCAGCTAGAATAATTCATCTTTTTAATAAGTCCGACCTGGGCCGATGTCAAGGCAGATGGCATGATATGACCTTCTCTTAAAGCATACGGGCAGCTGTAATCGCGCCTAGATGGAGTGCCGGTGATCAGTTCCTGTGATCTCCTGCCAACGAGTAGTTACGTGTTGAAATCATATAACGATTTAATATTTGATTAAAATAGACTATATTAAAACAAGTAAAGTAACTACTCACTGGGTGTGTAACTCTCTGATTGTACCTGCCTCAAACGTGTAACTGCTCTCAGGTCACCCATCTTCAGGTGATCACGACAGGCCGCATAGAGGGGCTATAGCTGCCAATCGTGCTTGCCCAAATCTGGGCAACCATGCTTCATCTTTGGACAAGCACCCGTGACCAGTTACACGTCAGAAGCAGGAAATAATACTTAAAGTACAGACCCCGTGATTGCTTACTCTCCAAACCATAAAAATGGTAGTGGATACGCGTCGTGTGGGCGGCTGCTTATCAAAAAAAGAGCGTGATACAATGATTACATACCTCTACTGGATCGGAATTATTTTGCTGGCAGGAGTTTTGCTTTTCGGGCTGGGGGTTAAGGCGAAAAACTGGAAAGTAGGGGGCATCCTGGCTGTCATTGTTCTGATTACAGGCTGGGGCACCTATTCCTTTCGCCTTGAGCAGATGTTTGTCAAGCGCTATGGCGGCGAGATGACAATCAAAGTCCCTGACGGGCAATATCACATTGGTATGACCTGGAAAGATGACAACCTCTGGATTGAGAATTATGATCCGGATACAGACCGCTGTTATTTTACGGAATATTCAAAAGGAAACCTGCTTCAGGGCAGGGTTATCATAAAAAACTGCAGGCCGTTTAAACAATAAGGAACAACGGGAAAATCCAAGCCTGCAACAGCTTCAGACTGCCCGAAGACGGGTGAGCTGGAACCTGTTACCGTAAACCATACTTATGACTGTATCCTCTTGGTGTGATCATTTTTTTTCGCCAGGTATAGGTTTGCGAGTTACCGATAATAACGGTGGTCTGCATACCAATTTCCTGTTCAAGCATGGCGCCCAGTGTGGTTAAAATAACCGATTCATTGTCACGTGAGGCTCCCTGGACAAGGCCGACAGGGGTGGTTTCACTTCTATGCTGCAGAAATATTTTTTGGGTCTCTACTATTTGTTCAGTCCTTTTCCTGGATTTCGGGTTATAAATGACAACGACAAAATCGGCTTCAGCGGCTGCTTGCAAACGACGTTCAATGATTTCCCATGGGGTCATCAGGTCAGAGAGGCTTATGGCGGCAAAATCATGCATCAGCGGTGCCCCGAGAATTGAAGCACAGGCGTTCAGGGCTGCTATTCCCGGAATGACCTCAATCTCGCAATGGTTTTCCCGGGAACTGGCCAGTTCAAAAACAAGACCTGCCATAGCATAGATCCCTGGATCTCCTCCACAGACCAGTGCCACCTTTTTCCCCTGGGTCGCGAGCTCCAGTGCCTTGCGGCAGCGATCAATCTCCTGCATCATGGATGAAGAAATAATTTCTGCTGCAGGCGGAATGCAGTGACTTACCAGGTTGAGATAGGTGCGGTAACCGACAATGACATCTGCCTGTTCAATGGCCTTTTTCGCCCGTGGTGTCATCAGATCTGCGGCCCCGGGACCAAGACCGACTACAGCTAAAAGAGGAGACTTCTCTGCGTACATTGATAAACTATCCTATAGTGTTGTGGCAGTGTAACGACTTGTCGGCCACCCATATTGATTTCATCTTCTTCAGTAACTACTCACTGGGTGTGTACCTCTCTGGTTTTACCTACCTCAAACGTGTAACTGCTCTCAGGCTGCCCATATCTGGACAAGCACGATTGGCAGCTATAGATGTCAACGCTGCTCTAACCCGCCCGGATCTGGGTAAGCGTAACTGGCAACTATGGCCGCGCTGTGCTGCCAATCGTGGCCGCCCGAAGATGGGTAAGCCGGGAGCAGTTACCTGGCGGTAAAAGGTGATGCCAGTTCAGCAATGGCAACAGTTACCCCAGGGCCTTTTTGCTTTTTTACAAGCAGGGTGTCAACAGCAGCTGTCAGGAGGGCAGCTGGCTCTGCAACTCCTTTTGCGCCAGTTACTTCAAATACTTTTGCTGAAAAGTCAGCATATTTTACCAGATTTAATTCATCTTTTGGATAAAAGACAATTGGACGACCGATTTTTTCAGCAAAGTCAAGAAGTCCCTGTTCCTCTTTTTTCAAGTCTATGCTGGCAATAACAGCTATTGAATGGAAGGCTAAACTGTATTCAGCAAACACTTTATACACAGTAGCTTCTATAACAGATACCGGCACTCCTTTTTTACAGCCGATTCCTACAGCCAAAGAACGAGGATAAAGCCGGGTGGCATTTTTCGTATCCCCATACATCCGGCTGGAAATAATCAGGTCTGCAGCCTGCCTGTTACCGGTGGATATCAAATCTGAAGGCATTTCCGGAAGGGGGTAATCGCTGTAAACACGTTGTGAACCATGGTCGATCAGCTTACCCATCCTGTCTGTGAGCGGGGTTGAAGGGTCAACTGTCAGGTTGAGGCTGCGACACCAAAGGTCAAGTGCAGTCAGACCAAGTACATCAGAGGCCGTGGTAATTACTGCGGTTCCACCAAGGAGTTTTGCAACGTTTTGGGCTAGTTCGTTGGCACCACCTATATGGCCGGAGACAAGTGAAATGGCAAATCGCCCCTGTTCATCGCATACCACCACTGCCGGATCAGTATACTTGTCAACCATAAGCGGCGCGATGCTGCGTACTACTATACCAGCAGCCATGATGCATATAATCTTGCGGTAATTTTTCCATACTTGCCTGATGGTGATTTTTAACTTGCCTTTACAGGGAAACACATCGCACTGCAGTTCCTCTGCCAGTTTTTCTCCCAGCAGCAGCCCGCCCCTGGTAATGGCAAGGACAGCAAACTCCTTTTTATCTGTATTCATGGCGAAAGGAGGTGTCGTAGAGTTTGGATGCGATTGTGCTGGTCAGATCAAGGGCCGGGCCAACCACAATCATGGCGGTCTTGCGGATAGCTGATTCTCTGACTTTTGCAGCAATATCAGCCAGGGTGCCCTGGACGATTATTTCCTCAGGCCAGCTGGCTTTTTCCACCACAGCAATGGGAGTATCCGCAGGATACCCGCCACAGGTAAGCTCTTCAATCACCGTTTCGATCATGGCTACACTGAGAAAAATACACATACTTGCCCCAATGGAGGCAAGGTTGCGAAGAGATTCTTTTTCGGGAACCGGGGTACGGCCTGCCTGACGGGTAAGAATTACTGTCTGGGTAACTTCAGGGACAGTCAGCTCTTTCTTCAGTGCAGCTGCCGCAGCAAAGGCTGAGCTGACGCCTGGAATTAATTCACAGGGAATGTGCTCTTTGTCAAGCCACTGCATCTGTTCCCGGATGGCACCATATATGGCGGGATCACCTGTATGGAGCCGCACCACTTTTTTCCCTTCATAATATCCGTTGACCAGGATCTTCATGAATTCGGGCAGGTCCAGGCCAGCGCTGTCAAAGCACTCTGCCTTAATATTCCTGACAAGGTCAACATTGACCAGACTGCCGGCATAGACAACGATATCGGCCTCATCCAGAAGGCGGCGGCCCTTAAGGGTAATGAGTTCTGGATCGCCAGGACCTGCGCCAACAAAGCATACAGGGTACCTTTTTACCTGGTTCATCATTATACCTGAAACTGTTTTTTTCTGATTAGGATAGTGGAAAAATAATGAAGTTTTTTTGCCGCTGCCTCACGGATATCAGTATAAATATGCTGACCGGGCAAGCCGATCCGTTCAAAAAGAACCGCCTTGTCAACGAGTCCAAGCTGCTCAAGCAGGGGCACCAGTTTATTCATTTTCCTGTACACTTTCATGAGCACAACCGCATCCATGGTGTGTAATATATGCTCAAGGCGTTCATCATCAAAAGCCGCTGGAATCACACAGAGCACATCGTTGCCCAGGGCAAGAGGCAGGGAAGTGCCGGCAGCACCGGCAGACATGGCCGTGATGCCCGGGACAATGGTGACCTCAACCTCTGGGCATTTTTCCTGAATCATGGGCAGTAAATAAAAGGCTGTGGAATAAAGAGAAACATCCCCCAGGGTGGGAAAGGCAACATCCTTTCCCTGGTCAAGATACATTGATACCTGACGGGCTGCCTCTGTCCAGGCGTTAACGGCCCCCTGGTCAACCGATTCTTCGAGAAAGACCTTTTTCATGGAAAAGCCGAGTTCAATAATAGTTTTTCCTGCCGTTTCGATTAGACTGCCGGCTATGTGCAGAGCACTGGATTCTCCTGTGCTTCTTGCCTGCGGTACTGCCCATATTTTTGTTTCAGCAAGTATTCGTCCTGCTTTGTAGGTAATCAGCTCAGGATCACCTGGTCCGACTCCTACAAGATAGAGATGACCTTGTGTTCTTTGCCAATACCGCGTTGACGACAACACGCCCCCCGGGAAGCAGCCTGGTGTTGACGTGATCAATGATCGATGACATCCGCCCACCGCTGCCGCCAATAAACACTCTATCAGGAGAAGGTAATAACGCCAGGGCTTCCGGCGCTTCTCCCTTGACAAGATGCATGTTAAAGGCAGCATATTTTTTGATATTGTTTTTGATGTTGTCCTGCTCTTCCGGTTTTTTTTCTATGGTATACACCGAAAGCTCCGGATTCATACGGGCAGCTTCCAGGGAAATACTGCCTGAACCGCCGCCAATATCCCAGAAAACTCCCCTTGTCGGCAGACAGAGTTTATGCAGGTTAACTGCCCGCACCTCATCCTTGGTGATGAGGCCGCGGGAGTGACAGATATCAGGTTCGCTCAGGCCAAAGCAGCCGTTTTCCTGCGGCTTCGGCTGCTCGATAAGCATCATGTTCAGGGGACTGAAGCTGCTCCTGGCGATTTCATGGACCGTACCTTCTGAAATTCTTTCCTCTGGTAAGGCAAGATTTTCAGCCACGCGGACAGTGATTGCTGCCAGGCGGTCTTGATCTTCAACTGCTTCCAGAGTTGTCATCAGCCGTTGAGCAATGATATCCGGGCTGTTTGTGCCATCGGTAAAAAGCATGGTTTTCGGCTGGCGCAGGATAGCACTGATTATCTCCTTCTTGTCTCTGCCGTGCAGGCTTGTCAGGGTCAGATCGTCCCAGGGGATTTTAAATCTGGCACAGGCAAGCTGAACCGCTGAAAGTGCCGGATGAATACGGATCAGGGCATGAGGAAAGCTGGACAGTAAGTTACGACCGATACCGTAAAACAAAGGGTCACCACTGGCCAGCACGGCAACACTTCCCTGCATCAGGGCCTGTTGAACCTTTTCGACCATTTCCTTTATCGGCGTAATAGGGATAACCGGTTGGCTGTATCCGTCAATCAGGGAGAGGTGCCTTCTGGAAACGACCAGGAAACTGCAGCTGGCAAGCAGATTATGTTGATGCGGGTCAAGTTCCAGACCACTTATCCCGATAAGTTCAATGCAGGACATGATGGACAATCCCCTCTTCAGAAGTAACCAGATACACGTCGGCAGGCAAGCCGGACCAGGTCTGCGCTGTATGCTGGGCCTTGAGGCAGACCTGATGAACAATGTCGATGCGGTTTTCCTGCATAAGGCGATCGTAGATTTCCCTGGCCGTATTTGCCTGTGAGAATTCCTCTGCTTTAGTTTTTTCCAAACCAAGTTGAAAAAGCAGGTCTGCGGTCTGCACCGGATCAAGGTCGCCATGTCGAACATGGGTCTGTGGGATAGCCAGCGCCGCCTTAACCAGTTTTGCCCACATTGTAGCCATAACTACACCGGAAAATTGATGCCTTGCGGCCGCTTCAAGGGCATAGCGCAGGTAATCGCCCATCATGATACCAGCCTCTTCCGGAAGCCCCGTTTTACTCAGCACCGCTTTTTCCGAGGTTCTGCCGGTAGAGAGCTGCACCCTGTCGAGCCCGGCTGCTTTGGCAACCTTCATGGAAGATTCGATGGTGTCTGTCCAGGCACTGGCGGATACCGGACGGACAATACCGGTGGTGCCAAGGATGGAGAGGCCGCCAATAACCCCCAGTCTTTCGTTGAGAGTTTTTTTGGCCAGCTCTCCTCCGTCCCGTATAAACAGAGTTACTTCAACGACCTGGTTTGTGCTGTCCATTTCGGCCAGAACTTCAGCAATACTTGCCCGGATCATCTGCTGCGGAACCGGATTGATGGCCGGATTACCCACCTCCACCGGCAGACCAGGCTTGGTCACTATCCCCACCCCTTCTCCTCCCAGCAGGCGAATTTGTTGATCAAGACCGGAATCAGCAGGCTTCATCCTTGCTATTGCTCCAATCTCAGCCCCATTGGTCACATCAGGATCATCACCGGCATCCTTAACCACGGTGGCCATTGCCCCCTGCTTTGTCACCATGCACCTGCAGAGTTCGAAATTGTGACGGGAGGAGTCGGGAAAAGTTATCGTCACCTGGTCAGGTGTCTTCCCCATGAGGCGCAGCATCGCTCCTTTTGCTGCCGCTGCAGCACAGGCCCCCGTAGAGTAGCCTGAGCGAAGTTTTTGAGTGGATTTGTTCCCTGGCATTGCTGAAAAGTGAAATCAGGCCAGGTGAAGCAAGGCGTTGACAGCCGCTACATTCGCACCTGTGCCGCCTTTTCTTCCTGATACCACTATATAAGGATACTCTTTCAAGGCCAGCAGCTCCTTGGACTCCGCCGCATTGACAAACCCCACTGCAGTACCTATAACCAGATCCGGCTTGAGGAGACCGCGCTCAATTAACTCCATGGTTTTCAGCAGAGCTGTGGGGGCATTGCCCACGGCGACTATGCCGATGTTGTCCTGAGCCGCCAGGGTTATGGCGGCATCTGACCTGGTTACCTTGTGCTCCCTGGCATAGGCATATGTCTCTGGTTCAGCGACCCGGCAGATGACCTTCCCGCCAAACTCTGCCAGCAGTTTTTTTGAAATGCCGCTTGCCGCCATGTTGACATCAACAAGGATATCCCGGCCAGCGCGGATAGCCCGTAATCCCGAACTGACTGCCTCAGGATGAAATTTGATTATTTCTGCAAAACTGAGGTCACCGGTGGCATGGATTATCCGCCTGACCACGGCAAATTCTTCCTTGGAAAAGCTGGTAGGGCCAAGCTCGTCCTCAATAATGCGAAAACTTTCCGCTTCAATTTCCTGTGGTGCAATCTGGACTATGTGTACCATAATAATTCAGTAGGGTTGAGGTTGTCGGCAGGACTGAACAAAATGTACTGCCGTCTCAGGGGTCCTGCCCCAGTGAAGGTGCATATACCCTGCCAGAGTATTTTTGTAAGTGTACCCTTCATTTCGACCATCGTCCAGGAGATACGAGCAGGACGCCGTTGCCGCATCACCTATCATGGAATAATGAAATTCATGGCCGTGGAGGACCGATTCTTTGGGACCAAGAATAGTGTTGTTCTGAAGGTGAATCTGACGGTAACCCAGCCGTCTCAATCGTGGTTGTAAAACAGCTTTAAATGGAAAGACCCCTGTCATGGGAAAGGTATGTTGCTCCTGATCGGTGATGGAGCGGGTGAGATACATAAAGCCGCCACATTCACCATAGACTGGCTTTCCCTGGGTACAAAAGGCAAGAACATCATGTCGCATCACCCTGTTCTTGCTGAGTTGTTCTGCGTAAAGCTCTGGATATCCCCCGCCAAGATAAAGTCCCTGTATATTCTTCGGCAGGCCAGCATCGTGCATTGGGCTGAAAAAAACCAGTTCAGCCCCGGCCCGCACCAACATATCCAGGTTATCTTCATAATAAAAACAAAAGGCCTCATCCCGGGCAATGCCGATACGGACAGATGAAGGTGATGTTGTCAGGCCCTGTTCCAGAGTGCTGGTTTTCGGTTTGATAACACTGGTCAGGTGGAGTAAGGCATCAAGATCAACATGTGTTTCCATCATGGCGACAAGTTGTTGAAGCCCGCCCTGATTCAGCGGATTTTCCTCTCCCATATGCAGGCCAAGGTGGCGGGAGGGAATGGTGATTTCTTCATTTCTGGGCAGATAACCAAGCACGGGAACCTTGCAGTATTTCTGGACAGCTTCCGCAATCATCTGTCGATGTCGGTCAGTACCGATTCGGTTGCAGATGACGCCGGCGACGGTCACATTAGGCTCAAGGCTGGTGAAACCGTGGATAACAGCAGCAATACTTTCAGCAGCAGAGCGAACGTCAACCGCAAGGATAACAGGTATGCCAAGATACTCTGCAAGGGTGGCGGCAGAACCTTTTCCTCCGTCAAAAAGTCCCATGACCCCTTCAATAATCCCGCAGTCAGCGGACTGGACGTGGCGTGAAAAGGTTTCCAGAACAAAGGCTTCCCCGCACATACGAATGTCCAGATTGCGGGAGGTTCGTCCAGTTACCAGCTGGTGCAGGGTCGGGTCAATGAAATCCGGGCCGCACTTGAAGGGCTGCACCCGGAACCCACGGTTCTGGAGAGCAGCCATGAGGCCGAGGGTAACGGTTGTTTTGCCGCAACCGGAATGGGTGCCGGCGATGATCATGGTAGGGCTGGTCTTCATGTGGAATCGATCAGCTTTGATGCCGCATCTTCGTTGAAGTGTCGCAGATACAACCATATCTGCTCAGTGCCTGACAAGGCAAAACCGTGCAGGCAGGAATGGTTTCATGTATCTGTAACTCCTCACAGGGTATGCCACCTCTTGTTTTACCTGCTTTGCCTCTGTAACTGCTTGCAGGCTGCCCAGATTCGGGTAAGCGCGACTGGCAGCTATAGCCCCTCTATGCGGCCTGTCGTGATCGCCCGAAGATGGGCGACCTGAAAGCAGTTACGATTGCGCATAATCTACCGGGCAGGGATGAGTTCGTCAAGATCGGAATTCCTTTGCGGCAAGTGGTTGTATATATGGTATAGAGTATTTCTGTTACTCGTGTGGATACGGCAAAAAAGGTGGAGACAGTATGAAAGGATACGTGCAGGTCTATACCGGGATGGGCAAGGGCAAGACAACCGCAGCCATTGGCCTGGCCATTCGGGCTGCTGGTGCTGGTCTTAAGGTATACATCGGTCAGTTTATCAAAGACGCGCCTTACAGTGAACTTGCAATACTTAAAATGCTTGCCGGGTATATTACGATCAGGCAGTATGGCCGAGGCTGTTTTTTGATCAAGTCTCCTGAACAAGAAGATGTGGAAGCTGCCAGACAGGGATTGATCGAGTTGACAGCCGCTCTTACAAGCGGAGAATATGACGTGGTCATTGCCGACGAAATCAATGTGGCCCATGACTTGAAACTGCTGTCAGAAGATGATCTTTTGCAGCTCATCTCAATACGGCCGGAGCAGGTGGAACTTGTTATGACGGGGATTAACGCCCCGGCAGGTGTCCTGGAAAAAGCTGATCTTGTGACGGAAATGAAAGAAGTTAAGCATTATTTCCGTCATGGGGTGCTTGCCAGGAAAGGATTTGAGAGCTGAACGTAACAGCCCGGAGGGTATCCAGGATGGTCAAAAGGGAAAACTTGCCATAAACTGTTGCACCAGCTAAAAAGAGGTAACCAATCACGGAGTTTGTACTTTACGTGTTATTCTCTGGTTCTGACGTGTAACTCGTCGCGGGTGCTCAAGAATTAGGCAGGCACTCTTTTGAGCAGGTAAGCAGGCGAAGTGAGACGTTCGTGTACAAGAGTATGCGGGATAGAGTGATCGGGCAAAGATGAAGTACCCGTAATCAGTTACAAAAAGAGTGCTGCTGCAAAATACCTACCGGGGGCACGTGCACATGATCAGCAAAGCCAAATGTATATCTATCCTTGGAACAGGATCGGATGTGGGAAAATCCATTGTCACCACAGCTCTTTGCCGCATCCTCGCTCAGCAAGGGGTACGGGTGGCTCCTTTCAAATCACAGAATATGTCGAACAACTCCGGAGTAACGCCGGAAGGTCTGGAGATGGGGCGGGCACAGATTGTGCAGGCTGAAGCAGCACGCATCCCGCCTCATGTGGATATGAACCCGGTACTGCTTAAACCGACCAGTGATGTTGGCTCCCAGATTGTGCTGAACGGCAGGGCCTGGCTGGAAGCCACGTCAAAGTCGTTTTACGAGCAGAAAGCCTATCTTTTCCAGGAGAGCTGCGCCGCTCTGGACCGTCTGCGCCGTGAATACGAGGTGGTGGTTATGGAGGGAGCAGGCTCTTGCGCCGAAGTGAACCTGATGAAAAATGATATCGTCAACCTGCGGGCAGCTGCATATGCAGACGCGCCGGTTGTCCTGGTAGGTGATATTGACCGGGGAGGTATTTTTGCCCAGATGGTAGGTACGCTTGCCTGTATTGGCCAGGAGGATCAGCAGCGGATAAAGGGTTTTATAATTAATCGTTTCCGGGGAGATATTACCCTTTTTCAACCAGGAGTTGCATGGATAGAACAGCAGACAGGCAAAAAGGTTTTCGGGGTACTGCCCTGGTATAAACATTTTCACATTGAGGCGGAGGACGCTGTCACCATAGAAAGTCCACCACTATATGCCAAAGCATCCGGCCTGCCCGCCATCGGCGTAATAAAGCTGCCCCATATCTCCAACTTTACCGATTTTGATCCTCTGCTGCACATTGCAGAGCTACAGCTTGCCTATTTGCAGCAGCCTCAGGAACTGCTTGATTTCAAGGCCATCATCCTGCCCGGTTCAAAAAGCACCAGAAGCGACCTTGACTGGCTGGAGAAAACAGGCTGGACAAGGCATATTCTGGCTTTTGCTGATCGTGGCGGGCATGTGCTTGGGGTGTGCGGCGGCTACCAGATGCTTGGTTCATTGGTTCATGATCCAGACGGTATCGAAGGACATCCCGGCTCAACTTCAGGGCTGGGACTCTTGCCTGTGGAAACGGTACTCAAGGCACCAAAGACCACAACCTTGACTGATTTTTCCTGGCAGGGCAAAGCAGGCTGCGGCTATGAAATCCATATGGGACAGACCAGATTGACTGCCGGCAGACCTGCCATTATGGTTCACTCCAGAAATGGAGCAGCCTGTGATGCCTGTGACGGCTGTATAAGCGAGAATGGAAGAATTATCGGCACCTATCTGCACGGCCTGTTTGACAGCCCGGATATAACAGAACAATGGCTGGCCAGTCTGGGGCTTGATATGCTTAAACCCGGCCAGCTGCACGGACCTTCAGCCCGCGACAAAGCATATGATCAGCTGGCGGAGCATGCTGAAAAACATCTTGATGTAACTGGAATTCTTGCCCTGGCAGGACTAAAAGAAAGGCAACCTCAATGATTAAGGGACATGGGGGCAATATCAATGCCGCCGCGCAACAGGCTGGTTGTCATCCAGATGAAATCATTGATATGAGCAGCAATATCAACCCGTTGGGGATGCCGCCAGGGCTACTGAATCATCTTCGGGACAGGATGAGCACAATCTTGCGTCTGCCCGAAGTGGATGCCGGCAAAGCTGTAGAGAAAACAGGACAGTACCTGGGAGTAGAGCCTGCCTGTCTTCTTATGGGCACAGGTACCACCCAGTTCATCTATTCAGCTGTCCCGGCCCTGGCTCCGCAAACAGTCCTCATAGTTGGCCCAACCTATGCTGACTACGCTTCAAGCTGCCAGATGTATGGTATTGAGCCGGATTATTTTTTTGCTGATCCAGCCGATGAATTCAAGGTTGACTGCAGACGCCTTGCAGAGGAGGCAGATGGCTATGACCTTGTTTTTCTCTGCAATCCCAACAACCCAACCGGCCATTTGATTCCTCATGACCTTTTGCTGCAACTCTGTTCGGATACCCCGACAACAACCTTTATCATTGATGAATCATATCTCGGCTTTGCATCTTCCGGGCAGGACAGGAGCATGATTTCCAGCAGGCCTGATAACGTGGTTGTTCTCTGGTCCCTGTCTAAGCTGTTTTGTCTCCCTGGCTTGCGGGCAGGTTTTCTTGTTGCCGCCCCAGAGGTGATCAGTAGATTTTCCAGGTTTATGCAGCCCTGGTGTGCCAACAGTCTTTCCCAGGAGGCAGTGCTTTATCTGACGGAATCTGGCAGGCAGCTGGAAGAGTTTGTTGCGGCTACCAAGATTTTTATCAAGCAGGAGAATGTGCTCCTGCGTCAGCGGCTTGCAGATTGTCTAGTGGAGCTATATCCCACAGTGACACCTTATACATTGATCGCCCTGCCGGAAAAGATAGATTCTTCCTGGTTATGCAAGGTGCTGCTGGCACATCGTTTGCTTATCCGTGACTGCAGCAACTTTTCAGGTCTTTCCAGCCATTATGTCCGCGTTTCTCTGAAAAAAGAGGATATCAACCGACAACTGGCTGAATTACTCCTTTTTTATATGAAGGAAAAACAATGCTGACAGTCGGGGACATATCAGCGTGGTGGGTGCTGGTGATTTTGCCGACGGCTTTTTTTCTGGACAGGTTGATCGGTGATCCCGTAAATCTGCCTCATCCCGTGCGCTGGATGGGGCAGGCCATTTCCTTTTGCGAACCCCGTTTCAGGGCTGTTTGTAAACATGAACTACCGGCAGGGACATTGTTTGCCATAACCTTGATCTGTGCTACTTTTGTGGTGTGTACTGCACTTGTTCATGCTGCGTCGTCTATCCATCCTGTCATTGGCCTGATACTCCAGGTTATCATGGTATTTTACAGCCTGGCCGCCAGGTCATTAGGTCAGGCTGCAGAAGAGATATACCTGTCCCTGAAGGAAGGCAGGGTCGAGCTGGCCAGAACGCAGGTTGCCATGATCGTTGGAAGAGATGTCACCTCCTATGGTGCGGATGATATCGCCAGGGCAACAGTGGAAACCGTGGCCGAGAATTATGTCGACGGCGTATTCTCACCGCTTGTTTTTGCTGCTGTCGGCGGCGGCCCCTTGGCCTTGACCTATAAAATGATCAACACCCTTGACTCCATGGTTGGATATAAAAACGAGCGATACCTGCACTTTGGCAGAGCTGCCGCAAAAATTGACGATGCTGCCAACTATATCCCTGCCCGTCTTTCAATTCTTTTTATTGGCGCCGCAGCACATTTTCTGCCTGCTCTAAATGGACCCCAGGCCCTTGGTCTTGCTGTTAGCGAAGGGGCGCGTCACAGCAGCCCCAACGCCGGCTATCCAGAAGCAGCCTTTGCCGGAGCCTTGGAAGTGCGGCTTAACGGGCCCAATTATTATGGAGGACAACTGGTGAAAAAACCCTTTATCGGCAGCAGGTTTTCTTCACCTGGGGTGGAAGATATTCGTCGTTCCTGTACCCTTATGCTTGGAGCCTCACTTCTCAGCTGCGTTACGGCCTGGATGATTACAGTTTTGGTGCTGCTGGTGTCTCTGCCCTGAATATTCAGCAAAAAAGGACATGATCTGCGAACACATGCCGTTATCCTTTCATGTGAAGCGAGAAGAATCAGAGAATCTGTTGCAGGAACTGCCTGGTGCGTGAATGACCAGGGGTATCAAAAAAAGCATCTGGTGCGGCCCTCTCCACTACCCTGCCTTTATCCATGAAAACAACATTATCTGCCACCTCCCTGGCAAATCCCATCTCGTGGGTAACCACAACCATGGTCATCCCTTCCCTGGCCAGGGTCACCATTACATCCAGCACCTCATTAATCATTTCTGGGTCAAGGGCTGAGGTAGGCTCGTCAAAAAGCATTATTTTTGGTTCCATGGCCAGCGCCCGGGCAATGGCGACCCGCTGCTGCTGCCCCCCTGACAGTTGTGCTGGATAGTGATGCGCATGCTCACCGATGCCAACCTTTTCAAGAAGAAACATGGCAAGCTCATCTGCCCGTACCTTAGACATCTTTTTTAACTTTATGGGAGCAAGCGTCAGGTTTTCAATGACTGTCTTGTGTCGAAACAGATTAAAATTCTGAAAGACCATACCCAGCTCCATACGTATCTGGTTTATATCTTCTGCCGGGTTGCATATATTTCGGTTATCTATGATTATAGAGCCGGAATGGATCTTTTCCAGTTGATTAATGGCTCGCAACAAGGTCGATTTACCGGAACCTGATGGTCCGATTACCACCACTTTTTCCCCTGTTTTCACCTCAAGGCAGATATCATCAAGGGCTTTGAACGAACCAAAATACTTGCTGACATGATCTATGGTAATAATGGGGCTAGCGGTGCTCATAACGGCTCAGACGATACTCCATGATGGAAATTAGTTTAGATAGTATCAAGGTGATTGTCAGGTAAATCAAGGCGATCATGGTATAGGTTTCAAAATAATCAAAACTTTCAGCGGCAAATTCCCTGCCTCGACGTAACATGTCAGAAACTGCCAGAATAGAGACCAGCGAGGTATCCTTGAGCAAGGCAATAAATTCATTACCAACAGGAGGAAGTATGGTTCGCCATGCCTGCGGCAGGATAACATATATCATGGTTTGTCTGTTGTTAAAACCAAGGGATCTTGCTGCTTCGCTTTGGCCATGATCAATTGATTCAATACCGGCCCGAAAAACCTCCCCCATATATGCTCCGTAACAAATGGCCATGGCAATTACAGCTGCAACAATATCAGGTACTTGTACGATCCGGCCCAAAGCAAAGTATATATAGAAAAGCTGCACAAGAAGCGGAATACCGCGTACCACCTCAACGTAAAGCGAGGCTATTAAGTTAACAGCCGGATTTTTTGATATTCTACCCAGCCCGGTAAGCAGGCCAATAACAATGGCCAGCAAGATAGACATAATCGTAACCTTAAAGGTGACGAGGATGCCGTCCGGGACAAAAGCTAAGATTTCAAGATAAGGGTCTGGCTTGAAAAGAGCAAGTGCTGCTATTATCGCCACCGTACCAACAAGAGCTATCCACCAGGCTGACACCATTCCCTTATCATCCGGTGATGGTATTGCGGCTCCGTCACCTACATCTATTTTCACTTGTCCTTTTTCAATCATATAATACATGCTGCTATGAGGGTAACTCCTCACATCTCACCCCTCTTTGAATGATCACGACCCGCCGCATAGAGGGGCTATAGCTGCCAATCGTGCTTGTCCAAATAGGGGCAACCTGAGAGCAGTTACACGTTTGAGGTATGTAAAACCAGAGTGATCGTACAGAGATGAAACGCCTGTGATCAGTTACAAAAAATGAGTTACCGGCCTATCCACTTCTTCACTAATTCCTTGTCAATACCTTTCGCTTTCACAGCTGCAACACCCTTATTTATAAGGTCGAGCGTTTCCTTGTCTCCTTTTCGCACAGCAAAACCATAATGTTCAACTTCACCTGACTCAATTACCTCTACTATCTTCAAGGTTTCCTTGTACTTGACAAGGGCATAATTAGCAGCGACAGGATCATCACAGATTACCGCATCAAGTCGCCCGATATTCAGATCTTCAATGGCAAGGCCGACTTCATCATAAGACTTTGCTTCAGCACCTTCTATGTTTTTTATCGTAAAGTAGCCGGTGGTCCCGATCTGACCGCCTATCTTTTTGCCTTTAAGGCCGTCAACACCTTTTATTTCAGACGCTTTGTTTACTATGACAGCCTGGCGAACGGTAAAATAGGGGTCAGAGAAATCCATTGCTTTTTTTCGTTTATCAGTAATGGATACTGATGACGTAATTGCATCGTATTTACCGGCTGCAAGTCCTGCGAAAATACCGTCCCAGGCAGTATTTTTTATCACCGGTGTAAATCCTGCCTCTTTACCAGCAGCCTTTATATAATCAATAGAGTAACCGACAATCTCCTTCTTATCATTTAAAAATTCCATGGGCGGCCAGGTAGCATCAGAAGCGAAAAAAATGGTTTTTTCTGCAGCCGATGCACTCACAACACCCTGAGCACCACCCAGGTAAAAGAGACCAATCAGGGTAAAAAGGATTTTTTTCAGCATAGTTTACTCCTTTGTTTGATACATTATTAATAAGGCCATTTTTTACATCATCTACCATCGAAAAATAAGACAATCAATAAAAAGAAGTTATGTTCCGACCAATTTATTAAAAAATGGGTAACTCCTCACAGCTCACCCCTCTTTGAACGATCACGACCGGCCGCATAGAGGGGCTATAGCTGCCAATCGTGCTTGGCCAAATAGGGGCAACCTGAGAGCAGTTACACGTTTGAGGCAGGTAAAATCAGAGAGGTACACACCCAGTGAGTAGTTACAAAAATGGTACCTGATCACGGACACCGTATCTTGGCCCAATCACAGCTCCCCGCATTCCCGCATTCCCGCATTCGTTTGCTCACCTGGCTTGCCTTTCTGCTCGAAATCGCGCCCGCATACATCTGTTGCCCCCTGCCCAATGATACGTCAGAAGAAGATAATCACAGGGAATCACAGGCTCTGTGACCGGTTATAAATGATTATTTAATCACCAGAAAAACGATGAAAATCCAGATATTTCACTTGACTGAAATGATTAGAAACCGTTATACATCTGATATGATATACAGATCATCAATACATGAGCCCACACCACAAGGATAAACCATGAATGTTTCAAAACGATTCTTCATTGCCAGCTTAATTATCGCAACCTCTCTTTTACTGGGAGGCTGCGGTCCCAAGAAAGTATCGCAGTACAGTTCCTCATCTGACCAAAACATGCCGGAAGGAAAAAGTATTGATTATTCCTCACGAGGAACAATAACTGAGGAAATAGGTCCAGCTGAAGAGTCGCTTGACTCCTCAGAGATAAGCGGACAGCCCGGAAGCCTTGCTTTCAACGACGACAAAAACAGTGATGAATATAAACGGACATATGGTCGTTCTTCTGTTGAAATGCAGCCAGTCTATTTTGATTTTGACCAGTCTGTCATTCGCTCTGACCAAATCAGCCGAATTGAACATAACGCCTCATATCTTCAGTCCAACCCCTCAACCCGGATCGTCATTGAGGGAAATTGCGACGATCGCGGTACAAATGAATATAATCTTGCTCTTGGCCAACGTCGTGCCCAGGTTGCTAAAAATTATCTTATGGAACTGGGTATTGAAGAGCAGCGTATACGAACCATAAGTTATGGCGAAGAGCGTCCGCTTTTCACCGGAATGAGCGATTATGACTACGAACAAAATCGCCGGGACGATTTTATTCTGGAGTAGGCCTTTCAAGCTCACCAAAAAACGACATAGCAGTGGTCATAAAGCGGTGACCAGTTACACGACAGAAGCAGAGAATATATACCTTTAGGCGTAACTACTCACTGGGTGTGTAACTCTCTGGTTTTACATACCTCAAACTTGTAACTGCTCTCAGGCAGCCCATATCTGGACAAGCACGATTGGCAGCTATAGCCCCTCAATGCGGCGGGTCGTGATCGTTCAAAGAGGGGTGAGCTGTGAGGAGTTACCTTTAGGCAGGAGATCTCGTTATGAGTAAAAACGTTGCTGTGGTACTTTCTGGATGTGGCTTCAAGGATGGCTCCGAAATTCATGAAGCAGTATTGACATTACTTGCCCTGGATCAGCAAGGTGCAGTGTATAGCTGTTTTGCGCCGGACATTGAGCAGAGCAAGGTGCACGATCATTACAGAAACACTGACACTGACGAAAAACGAAATGTGTTGACAGAATCAGCGAGAATCGCCAGGGGAGACATCAAGCCGCTGGCGGAATTTTATGCTACAGATTTTGATGCTGTCATTTTCCCTGGTGGTTTTGGTGCGGCTTTAAATTTATGCTCATTTGCGCAAGACGGTGCCGACTGCATTGTAAATAAAGACGTCGAAAAAACCCTGGTCGAGATGAACAGACAGGGCAAGGCAATTGGTGCCTTGTGCATATCACCTGTTCTCATTGCAAAAGTAATTGAAAATACAACCATCACCATTGGTAAAGAGCCCAATGTTGCGGCAGCGATTACAAGCATGGGATCAATCCACGAGATTACAGATCATGGCCAGGTTGTGGTTGATACTGACAACAAAATTGTAACCACACCCTGCTATATGCTCGACTCTTCTCTTGCCCAGGTTTTTGCAGGGGTGGAAAAGCTGGTATCTGAACTATTAAATATGGCGTAACTGCTTGCACGAGAAGGCTTGTACTAACCGGTCACCCACCATCTTCACCGGTTTTCAATGCCTTGATACGATCCAGCACCGGCGGGTGAGAATAATTCAGCAGCACATTAAGGGGATGCGGCGTCAGATTGGAAAGGTTGGTCACACTCAATTTTTTCAGGCCGCTGATCAGGCTGTCAGCTAAACCGGTTGTCTCTGCAGCAAAAGCATCTGCCTCATATTCATGCTTTCTGGACACCACATTAAAGGCAATGGAAAGCAAGGTGGAAATAGGGGAATACAAAAAACTGAAAAAAACCAGACCAGCATAAATGGACAGGTGCTCCATGCCAAAAGCAGCAAACAGTCTTTGATTATCCAGGAAAAAGGACAGAATGTAAAACATGATGCCCGTCTGAAGAGTAGAGGCGGCCAGCATCTTGAAAATATGTTTTTTCTTGTAATGCCCCATTTCATGAGCCAGAATAGCGAGCAGCTCAGCGTCGGTTATCTTGTTGAGCAAGGTGTCAAAAAAAACAATGCGTCTGAATGGGCCAAATCCGGTAAAAAAGGCATTGGCCCTGGTTGAACGCTTTGAGCCATTCATAGTATAAATGCCTTTGAGCCCGAACTTTTGTTCTTGTGCATAGCTGGTAATGTTCTCTTTCAGAGTTCCCTCTTCCAGGGGGGTAAAGGTGTTGAAAAGAGGCATGATAACTACCGGAGCCAGAAACTGCATAACCAGTGAAAAAAGAACGACAGCTCCCCAGCAATACAGCCAGGCCATAGTTCCCACAGCCTCAAAAAACCAGAGAATGCCTCCCAACAGGGGAGCACCGAGCAGGATGGACAAAATAACCCCTTTCAGTAAATCCAGGATAAAGGTTTTGACCGTCGTTTTGTTAAAGCCGAACCGCTCCTCAATAACAAAGGTTGAGTAAATACCAAATGGCAGGTTGAGTGCTCCTGTCAAAAACGCCAGCACGCCAATAAATAAAAGGCCGGTAAAAACTGGGGGGAAATGAAAAGAACGGGCAAAAAGATCAAGAGCATTAAAACCACCCAGCAGGATAAAGAGCAGCATAGCCACTGTACTCACCGTATTTTCAATCAGCGAGAAACGGGTGGTCACCCGGGTGTAGTCCTGGGAGCGCCCATATTCCTTTTCTTCATAGATGCCGACAAATTCTTTAGGCAGGTAAGGGGAAAGCGACCTCAGGTTGAGCAGGGAGACTATCAGGTCAAGAAGAGAGTGAGTGATGATGATGCCAACGATAAAAAGTAGATATCCATTCATAGTAACTAAAGTGTTCTTCTCTGGTAACTACTCACTGGGTGTGTAACGCTCTGATTGTACCTGCCTCAAACGTGTAACTGCTCTCAGGCTGCCCCTATTTGGGCAAGCACGATTGGCAGCTATAGCCCCTCTATGCGGCGGGTCGTGATCGTGCAAAGAGGGGTGAGCTGTGAGGAGTTACCCGAGAAATTATCATTATTTTCAAAAGATACGCAAAAGAGCGACGTCTGAAGAAACTTGTTGGTCAGGGACACTCTCGGTGGATTTGATCGTATTGCCTTAAAAGGATACATCCTGCCGTTGATGTACAGAACCCATGATTGGTTACGATCAATCTTTTAGGTTACCGGATTACTCTTTATCCATGAAACCATCTGTTTCAGCACCTCTTCCACGTTCAACTCGGTAGAGTCAATATAAACAGCATCCTCCGCTTGCATAAGAGGGGCGAGCACTCGTTCTGAGTCATCTTTGTCACGCTGAACAATCTGGTCTAACAGCTCTTGTTCATTCACTGCATGGCCCTGATTTCTCAACTGATCAGCCCTTCTTTCCATGCGTACTTCCGGCCGGGCATCCAGATAAAATTTCCAGGCAGCACCTGGAAAAACCACTGTCCCTGTGTCACGCCCCTCTGCTACAACGTTACCTGCCGCGCCCATCTGTTGCTGCAGCCCTGTCAAATACTTCCTTACAGGAGCTTGTGCAGACACTCTTGACGCCAGCATGCCCATTTCAGAGGTTCTTATCAGCTCGCCGACACTCTTGCCATTGACGAGCACCAAAACATCTCCAAAGCCCTCTGGTGGAGGCTGTAACTGTATCTCAATATCCTTAAGAAGAAATGCCACTGCTTCTGTTTCTTCCGGATCAATTAAAGCTGTATGGCAGCAATAAGCGACAGCTCTGTACATTGCGCCGGTATCAAGATAGGTATACTGCAAGCTGGCTGCAAGCTGTTTTGATATAGTCGATTTACCGCTTCCTGCTGGGCCGTCAATGGTTACGATTTCAAGCAACTCAACCATAATTCAGCTCTGTTAAGCATTCAGACAGGGTTCTAATAAATCGAATATTTTCCTCTTTTGTTCCAACTGTTACACGAATACAGTCTGGAAAACCATACGCTTTCATAGATCGCACAATAACTCCCTTATAAAGCATTGCCTCATACAGAGCCGTGGCATCACCCTTTACATCAAGAAGAAAAAAATTTGCATGTGAAGGAAAAGGATTGCAACCGAGCTTTTTTACCTCATCAGTCAACCAGGACATGCCCTTACTGGTTTTTTTCAGGGTCATAGTATAATGCTCCTGGTCTTGAAGCGCAGCAAGGGCTCCGGCTTGTGCCGGTACGTTTATATTAAAAGGTTGCCGGACCTTATGTAAGCATTCAGAGATATCTGGATGCATAATTCCATATCCTATTCTTAAACCTGCCAACCCAAATGCCTTGGAAAAAGTACGCAAAAAAACCAGCCCGGCAAGGCCTTGCGGCTTGCGAATATATTCTTGAAAAACAATTCTATTTTCCGGCCTGGTGAAATCAACATAGGCTTCATCAAGCACCACGATAACCGTTTCCGGCAGCGCGCGAAGAAAGGCGTCAAAAACAGCTCCAGGTATCAGCGTTCCTGTTGGATTATTTGGGTTATCAAGAAAGATTAACCTGGTTTTATCATTAACATTTGCCTTGATGCTTTCAAGATCATGCTGCAGCCTGTTAAGCTCAATAATCCTGTTTACTCCTCCGCGAACCTGGACGAATTTCTGATACATAAGAAAAGAAGGATGCGAAGTAATAACCTCATCTCCCGGCTGAACATAAGACTTTATCAGAAATTCAATTAATTCATTGGAACCATTACCCAGTACAATCTCATCTGGTTCAGCTCCTGTCCAGGCAGAGAGAGCCTGTATGAGATAATAACCTGAACCATCCGGATATCTGTGTACATCTGAAAGGGCTTTACTGGCCGCTGCTACTGCATTTGGCGAGGGGCCCCACGGGTTTTCATTGGAGGCAAGTTTTATTGAATGAGTGATCCCATATTCACGCTCCAGCTCATCAAGGGGTTTTCCGGGTGGATATGGCGTTATTGCTGTTATATTTTCTGGAGGGAGTATTTTCATCAGGTTTACATAATCTCAGGTTTCAGGTGAGCAATTCCCAGCATTAGTTCGAGGTTATATGCTGCTTTCAGCAAAATGGCCTCATTAAAATGAGCTGCCTGCATTTGCATGCCAATGGGAAGGCCATGACCTGTGAACCCACAGGGAACGGATAATCCTGGTATGCCGGCAAGATTTGCTGAAAGGGTGAGTATATCGGAGAGGTAGAGCGCTAAAGGATCTTCAGATTTTTCTCCAATTTTCCAGGCAGGAGTTGGCGTTACCGGTGAAGCAATCAGGTCAACCTCACTGAAAACTTGTGCAAAATCTTTTTTAATCAGGGTTCGAACCTGGGAAGCTTTTTTATAATAGGCATCATAGTATCCGGCGGAAAGGGCGTATGTACCAATAAGAATACGTCGTTTGACCTCATCCCCAAACCCCAGGGATCTTGAACGGTTATACATATCAACAAGGGGTTGTTCCCCTTTATGACGAAAACCATAGCGGACACCGTCAAACCTGGCCAGGTTTGAGCTGGCTTCAGCAGGGGCAATAAGATAGTACACTGCAACAGCATACCGGGTATGGGGCAGGGTAACCTCTTTTATTGCCGCACCTGCTTCCTGAAGCAGGTTTATTCCATTTTCTACAGCTTTTTTGACTTCTTCGTCGAGACCTTCTCCAAAATATTCTTTTGGGATACCAACATGCACTCCTTTCAGTCCCCTGACCAGGCTTTGGCAATAATCAGGAACAGGCTTGTTAATGGAGGTCGAGTCATGTTCATCGTATCCTGCAATGCAATTCATCAACACAGCGCAGTCATGTACATCTTTTGTCAATGGGCCAACCTGATCAAGTGATGAGGCAAAAGCAACCAGTCCATAACGAGATACCCGTCCATAGGTTGGTTTGAGCCCCACAACCCCGCAAAGCGAGGCAGGTTGCCGTATTGAACCGCCAGTATCTGAGCCAAGGGAGGCAAGACATTCATCTGCTGCAACTGCTGCTGCAGATCCCCCGCTTGATCCTCCTGTTATATACCCATTTTTCCATGGATTTTGAGGAATACTGAACGCACAGTTTTCATTGGTTGATCCCATAGCAAACTCATCCATGGACAGTTTACCAAGAATTACAGCTCCTGCCTGTATGAGTTTTTCTACAACTGTTGCATTATAGGGTGGGACAAAGTGTTCTAAAATTTTTGATCCACAGGTAGTAGGAAACGACGAGGTACACAAAACATCTTTTACAGCCACCGGAATTCCACATAATGCGCCGACTTTTCCTTTATTGCGTAATGTATCAGCCTGTTCAGCCTGTCGAAGAGCGTTTTCGGCATCAACAGATAAATAGGCTTTTACAGAATCATCAACGGCCTGTATCCGGGAAAGAACAGACTCGGTCAACTGCACAGAAGAAATATCTCCCTGGTCAAGAAGGTCACGAGCCTCTTGTATGGTGAGTGAATAATACTTCATAACATTATAAAAACGGGGGGATAGTAATAATGAAAAATGACATTTCATCGTTGACAGGACACTAGTGTCATGTCAACGCTGAAATGTCAGGATATTGCGCCGGATTTTTCTTGTCCTTATGCAGCCTTGTCCTGCGTTGCATAGTAGTGCTATGTGACACAGGGCAAGGCTGCATAAGGGCTGAAAAAGACAAGCAGGATACGACAGAGCAGCGTTGACAGGACTAGCCAAAGCATTTTCTTTTTCAAGAGAAGAAAGCATTACATCTTCTCTGAAAACATTAACCACATTTTGCGTATGAGTAGTGGCTGCAACACCTGTAGTGTCAACTTCATTAAGTTTGTCCACGTAGCGCAAAATAGTATCCAGCTGGCCTGTCATGCGCTCTGCTTCCTGGCCGGTGAGCTCAAGGCGGGCAAGTCTTGCTACCTGGTGTATTTCTTCCCGAGAGATTTTCATAAGTTATTTATAATTGTAACGACTCACAGTGTTTGTAACCCGTTGATTTTAATTGATTAAAACCTGTAACTTTCAGGTTTTCCAGATTTGGGCAAGCGCGATTGGCAACTATATTCCCCTTTATACGGTCAATCGCGCTTGCCCGAAAAAGGGGGGCCTGGGAGCAGTTACGCTCACCTTAGAAATAAAAGACTATACTATTTTATACTCCGGATCCCCGGAAAGCACAACCAGCGAAAATAATTCTACCAGGTCTTTATCGAACTGGGTACCACTACAGCGGCGTAATTCCTTCACAGCCTGCTGAGTTGTGAGATTTGTTCTATAGTTACGTTTTGATGTCATTGCGTCGTAACTGTCAGCAATAGTAATTATTCGAGTTAACGTACCTATTTCATTTCCAGAAAGTCCATCAGGGTATCCTGAACCATCAAGTTTTTCATGATGCTGTCGAATAATTTCACGTTCCTTTTCCATAAAGGTAAGAGGTTCAACAATGCTTGCCCCGATAGCCGGATGTTTTTTTATAAGTTCCCATTCTTCTGGAGTCAGAGGCCCTGGTTTTTGAATGTAGGATAAATCGATAACCAATTTTCCAATGTCATGAAACTGGGCAGCCCTTTCAAGTATACAACTATCTTCTTCAGATAATTGCGCCTCATTGCCAAGCATCATCGCATATTGAGTTACTCTTTTGGTATGGCCAGCTGTATAGAAATCTTTTTCTTCCATAGCAGCTTGCAGGCTGCTCATAATCTGGACAGTTGCCTTTTCCAGGTGGTCGCCATAACGCTCGAGCAAAACATTTTTTTCTTCAAGTTCCCTTGTTTTTTCAATTACTTCCTTTTCAAGCCGAAAACGATACTGCTCCTCGTTTCTAAGAAACTGCCGTTTTTCTACAGCTCTTTTTATCTTGACATGAAAAAGCTCGATATCAGTAATGGGTTTGGTGAGAAAATCATAGGCACCAAGGTTCATGGCCTTGACAGCGTAGTCCATTGACCCGGCTCCTGTGAGAAAAAGGACAGGGATATCAATATTTATTTCATTTAGCCTGTTCAGGGTTTCAAATCCGTCAATTCCAGGCATATTGATATCAAGCAGAATAACGTCAAAATCATCTGTTACCTTTTCGAGAACCTCGTAACCTGACTGTACAGAACAAACATCATATTTGTACAGCTTGAGAATATGTTCTATTGCTGTTCGAACAAGCTTATCATCGTCTGCTATAAGAATTTTTGACATTATTTACCCTGTCTGTGAGTTAGGCAATGACAAATTCTTTCTTCAGTAATCAATATATCCATGAGTACATCATGTGGTTCCTCAGGTACAGCCTGAAGAACCTGGGTGGTATATGCTAAACCTATTTTTTTTGTTGGCAGTAATTTTTTTTGAAAAAAACGGTCATAATATCCTCCACCATAACCCAGCCTGCCCCCTCTGTTATCAAAAGCCACCCCGGGAATTAAGGCTATATCTATACTTTCAGGATCGATAACTCCATCTGCCACCAACTCTTTTTTCGGCTCTGCAATACCCATATATCCACAGGTTAAATCCGACTTCCTGTTTTTAATCTTTATGGCAAACATCTTTTTTTCTGTAACATCAACATAAGGAACACAGATAGTTTTTCCATTAATACAGAGGTGGCGAATTATCTCATCTGTTTGCACTTCACTTCGTAAGTGATTGTAAATAAAAAAAGTTTTTGCTTTTTTCCAGCCGGTTGAAGCGATAAACTGCTGAGTTATTGCATAACTTTTTTTTTTCCTTTCTGCGTATGTCAGGTTATCACGTCTTCGCATAACCTCTTTTCGTAATTGTTTCTTCTCCTGCATACATTAAAAGTGAGAAAAATTAAAAAGGAAACAAAAAAAGCGATTATCCTGCCTAAAGGATACCGCCTTTTTTGATTAATGAAAAATAGAAACAGATTTGTAACTACTCACATAACTTGTACCCTGTTTATTTTGCTTTCTTTGCGCCTGTAACTGTTTTCAGGTTTCCCCTGTCTTAAGATAAGCGCGATTGACAGCTATAGCCCCCTCTATACGGCCGATCATGATCGGCCATATAAGAGTGATCCGGGAGCAGCTACATAGATTTTTACATGGGTAACAGTAATTTATTACTGTCTTCGTTCCATGATACAATCAGGTACCAGATAAGGGCAAAGACTATAATCAGTCCCAGGGTATAATCATAGCCAAGGACTTCCGGCAGATAGATTTTTTTCCCGAGCCAGCCGTTTGCTTCAACCTCAAAATTTTTAAACAAGGCGTCTACCAGGGAATTAGTCAACGCGAAAAAGGGTACAACCAGCCAGAGTTTAATTTGTCCTTCTCCAACTCTCCACAAGGTTCCAGAGCCGCATCCTCCAGCCATCATAGCACCGACACCAAAAATAAAACCACCAAAAAGCGCGCCCCAGCCAAAGGTCCCCCGTACATAGTAAGCAGGATTAAGTACCGCTTCTCCTTCGAGTCTGACAGGAACCCCGTATTTAAGGACTGCGCAGCCAACAGCGACAATTACGATAGAAAGGGCAACTGATTTGGCTAGAGTTGCGTCTCCGGTCATGTGTGGTTCACGAAATCCCTGAATCATACACCAGCGCCCTCGTTGCATGGTATAGCCAATAGCTGTTGCAATCAACACTATTCCGGCGAGAGAGCTTATATATTCTTCATACTCATCCCCTTCAAAATTGGCGTACCAGCTGGCAGCCCAGATAAGTAAAACTATAGTGGCAACACCAAAAATCCATTGAACAGGATAGGGAATATTAAGGGTAAATGATCCGCCTCCACCCCAGGTGATATGCTCCATCTCCTTATACAAAAGCCATAAACCAAAAAGAGCTCCTGGTATAAGACCAACCCACATGGCAAAACCATTGGCTGCCAGGTTACCAATGGCATTATACATGCCACCAACATTACAACCACCTGCAAGGGCAGAACCTATGCCCATTAGTACACCTGCAATCATCGCCTTCACATATTCTCTAACCGGAGGAAAACGAAAGGCAAACTGGCCGCCAAGACAGGCTGAAATAAAGGCGCCGCCAATAAGACCGAGCCCTATAACAGAGCCTGTGTTGAACCAGATGGATTTATTTAATAAAAAGGTGCCATCTTCATCAATAAAGCCAGTGAGTTCGGCCAGGTCTCCACTATACAGTCCAATGCTGTAAAAAATCCAGTCACCCCAGTTACGGATTGCTCCAACAGCTCCCCATGGTCGCCACCAAGCCATGATCAGAATACTGAGCAGCGCGACAATGATTCCTGTGGTCATAGCGTTCCACTCATCTTGACATAGTGCTTTGTACAGTTTTTTCACCTTTTCCCAAAACAACTTTACGTCTTCCATTCACAGCCTCCTTATGATAATTGGAAAGTACTAATCCGGATTTCTCCTCAGCTCAGATGAACATTTTTCGAAACTTGAGACTGCTCAATGACATCACATACATTTGTTTTTATGTGTTTCTTCTCAAAGTAGACAAAATGTTCATGAGAAATCCAGGCTCATTCATTTAAACCAAGAAAAATGGTAACTGCTCTCAGGTCACCCATCTTCGGGCGATCACGACTGACCGCATAGAGGGGCTATAGCTGCCAATCGTGCTTGCCCTAATCTGGGCAACCTGAAAGCAGTTACAGGTTTAAAAGCAAGTGAAACCAAGGCAATACATGCCCTGTGAGTAGCTACGAAAAATGATAAAATACATATACTTGTTTTTTTTGTCAATAACTCCAATGAAACAGGCTATTATACCTCCGTATTGAATTTTCATTCATTCGCACCCTGTTTAAGCTCCGTTTGCTTTCATCTTGACAAAACATCCTATCTTCTATACGCTTAGCTGTCTTTTTTCATGATAAAATAAGATAGATAACTTTTTATTTTTCTCAGGAGGAAAAAATGAGTGATGTAAAAGTCGCACCTGATGGCATTGAGGCAACCTCGGTACTTGACGCAAAAGGATTAAGCTGCCCTATGCCGCTGCTCCGAACAAAAAAAGAAATAGGTAAATTAAATACCGGCGATATTCTTCATATTATGGGTACTGATCCTGGCTCAAGAAATGATATTCCCGGATGGTGTGATCGTTCAGGTCACGAATATCTAGGAGAAAAAGAAGAAAGCGGTTACATAAGCTTTTTTATTAAAAAGGGGTAAAACTCTTTTGATTAATCCTTTGCAAGGAGGCACAAGCCAATGGCCGATGCTACAAATAAACTAGGTATTTTTGTTACTTGCCCTCAGAACATGCGTCATATTCTAGGACTGACCCAGGCTGCACTGCGTGCAGGTAAAGATGTCATGGTATTTTTTACCTATAAATCTATTCATCTCACAAAAAGTCCTGAATTTTGGGAAATGGCTCAGCTTTTAAAAACAGAAAACCTGGCTATCTGCACTGATAGTTATATCTGTGAAGGATATGACAATGAGAAGGATATTCCTCGCGGTCTTATTGACAAGCAGATGCGTACCCAGGCTTTTCATGGCGCTATTCTCGAAGAATGCGAAAAGTATATCGTAATGTAAGGAGAAAAAGGATATGACATCTTTAAAAGCATATATACTTATTGCCAACCGTGTATACAATGACGGTATACGCTCCGGGCTTGGCCTTGCCGTTGAAAATCACTACGCATTTCCAGTTATTTTTAATGGCGAGTTTCCGACCATGACCGAATATATGACGGAAAATATAGCCTGGATCGCGGATATGGAAGGCCAGGTGTACAGCTGCGGAGCAGAAGCACCTGCAGATATGCCGGAAGGTTCTGAAATAGCTAACATTACTCTGGAAGAACTTGGCGAAAAACTGCGTGAAGCTGATGTAATTATTCCCTTTGGCATGCCAAAAGGCTCCCATGAGCCACCTGCTGCATGCGCTGGTTAAGGAGGTTTTCCCATGAGCGATGAAAAAATGAAAATTTTACAGGTGTACCGTTCAGAACCTACTGAAGACGTCCAAACACTGGTAGGTATTCTTAATCGGGACCGTGATGCTGATGAATTCAAATTGTATTTGAACCAGCCAAATTATGATATTTTACTGCAAAAAATATGGGCAGCAGATCAGACTGTATGCTGGTGGTAAGTGTTAATTTTCCCAGGTTAAAAACCTGAAACCTGTCTGCTTTCAGGTTATCCAGATTCGGGCAAGCGCGATTGGCAGCTATAGCCCCTCTATGCGGCGGGTCGCGATCGCCAGAAGATGGGTGACCTGAGAGCA